>Ga0209390_10000020_pt1 | contig 218222 bp, 191 predicted proteins | sample BON01_FD_187212 | JGI IMG/M metagenome (GOLD analysis project Ga0209390, IMG submission 187212) | Freshwater microbial communities from Lake Bonney liftoff mats and glacier meltwater in Antarctica - BON-01 (SPAdes) (version 2) | ecosystem: Environmental > Aquatic > Freshwater > Ice > Glacier... | reverse complement strand
CGGCGAAGATGATCTCGCCAGCAATGCCATCAGCGTCCATCGCCTTGTCCCGCACCGCTGGGTCGAAGGCGCCACGCAGCCCCTCGGCGTTCTCGCCTTCCCACTTCTCGACGTACTCACCGTTGACTTCCTCGACCATTCGGCGGTGGTTGTAGCGCTCGACCACCCACTGGTCGAACTGCGGGTGGAACTCCGAGTCGAGGTAGGGCCGGTATTCCTCGACCTGCAGGCCGGCGTGGGTGTCCGAAGACACGATCACGTAGGGGGCGTTGCTGGTATCGACGCCGTCAAGGGGATTAGGCATGGTTGCTCCCATTCGTTTGTTTGGAACCGGTTCGGTCGCTGAACGAAGCGGTGCTCTTGCACAGTGTTATAGTATTCTTGCACACTGTTACAGAAATGAGCTCGGCTGGCAACCGAGTCGAGCAACCAGAAGTTGTCGAAGGGCGCAGGCGCTGACGTGAGCACCACCACATCCGAGGCGAGCGGAACGGGTCGCCGGGCCGGACTTGATCGTGACGACATCGTGGAACGTGCGCTCGAGATGGTCGAGCAGGGTGGGGCGGCCGCCCTGACCATGCGAAAGTTGGCCTCCGAGCTAGCCGTGACGACGACGACCATCTACTGGCACGTCGGTGACCGCGAGGAACTGGTGTCCTCGATCATTGAGCGGGTGGCGCTCCGGCAGGCCGAGTTTTGGGTCGAGGGCGAATCGGCTCGTGATCGGGTGATGTGCGTTGCCCGTCACGTGTGGCGGAGCGCGTTGGCGCACCGCAACGTCACCGCGTTGGCGCACCAGGTGGGCGCAACCTCGCTGCTCGAACTTCCCCTCGAGATAGCGCTTGCTCGCGAGCTCGACGCTGCCGGCGTGCGTGGAGTTGCCGCCCGTGACGCGCACCGAGCCATCCTCATGTGTATTGCCGGCTTCTTGGTCGTCGCGTTTCGGTCCGAAGGTCTCGCTGCCAGCGGTCAACGCAACCAGCCCCATGCGCTGTGGGCTGACGTCGTAGACGATTCGATCGCTCCGGTCACCCTCGCCGCCATGCGCGTCCCACCCCAGCTCGACCCGCTGTTCGAGACAACGCTTAGCGCCGTCGTTCACTCCTTCGTGCCGGCAGCAACCGATCCGTCACACTCGACCGAAGCAACCAGGAGCACCCCATGAGCGATCCCCTGAACCGACCCGGCGAGATTTCTGGTTGGCCAAAGCTGGTGTTGACCTATCTGACCGACCCGGCGTGCATCGCCGCACTTCTGCCTCCGGGCCTGGAACCGACTGGTGATCCGACCGTCACCATCGGCGTGTACTGCGTCCCGGTGCACGGCGAACCCGAGTACGGCATCAGCACCAAGATCCCAGCGAGCTTCAAGGGGACGGGTGGGCAGTATTCGCTCGGCATCGGCATCGATCAGGAGTCGGCGATCTTCGGGAGCCGCGAGACCAACGGGCAGCCGAAGTTCCCGTGCTCGGTGCGCTTCTTCCGTCTGGGTGACCTCGTCCACGCCAGCTCCACTCACCAGGGCATCACGTTCTTGCGTTACCGAGGCGAGGTGACCGGGAGCCGCGACCCTGGTTCCGCCGAGATCCAGGACAACGAATGGTGGATCAAGGCGTCCCGGGCCGTAGGCGGTGTCGAGGGTGCCTACGACTTCCCACCCCATGTGGTGCGCGTACGGACCGCTGGCACGACCACCCATGTCGAGACCTTGACCGGCGAGCTCGAACTGATCGACAGTGCTTGGGACCCGCTGACCGAGCGGCTGCCGATGCGGGGCACGGCGACAGCGGAGTTGATTACGAACCGCTTCACGGCCCGGGAGATCACGCTCGCGGGGCCCCTCGATCCGGCCGGGTTTTGGCCCTTCGTCGATACCATCGGGGGCTCGCGTTGGCCGGGTGACCGCGGCGGTCCGCGAAGCTAGCGATAATCTCATCTGAGGATCCAAGCGGCGGTGTTGCCGACTAGGCATCGCCCGCCCGTCAGGGTCGAGTCCGAACAAGCCACTTTGGAGAATCCCCCTGCCATCGGTCGGCGGGTGCAGGCTCAGACGAACACCTTGACCCGCCGATGAGGACGGAAGGTCGCACGCTTCCGACAGACCCTCGATGCTCACGCGGGTACGCTGACGCTTCAAGGTTTAACCGCGAGGTAATCCCTCTCGAAGTGTTCCCTAACCGCGGTCTTGTCAAGGTGGACCAGTTCACCATTTGAAACGAGACTCCGTGCCGAAGCATGAGGATGAAACAAGCAAGAGAAATAGCCGCCGGCCTATGGCGTCTCAGGTCCGCAAGCGTCGATTTCTGGCTCGACGCACAGCAGTCGTCTTTGTCGGGTTACTCGGAATTGTGTTTATCAGCTGGGGTCGAACAGTGATTGCTTCCAATCATGAATCGTTTGCTGCCAGAAACGCGGGATGGATGAGGGACAACCACCTTGGGTTTATCGTCGATAGGGTCGAGCAGGTCCAGTACGCCAACGACCAGCCGAAGAGCGGAGGTGCGCCGGATAAGGCACTCATCGCCTTGACTCCAGTGCCGAACAGCGTGTTGGCTCCCAGCCATCCGGCTCCTGAACCAATGCCGACGCCGGCTGTGCCGCCGTTTCCGGGAGAGGGAATGTGGGCACCTGCAGGTCGAGCGAATGCGGACGGTAGCTACGGGGTCTACACGACCCGGATCCGCCCAAACGCTGACATAACGACGCTTGTCGACTTCGTGGCGTGGATTGATCCGACCCTTGTGGACGTTCAGATTATTCCGGGAACGAAGCTACCTGGGGGCACCTGGTCCCACCCATCAAAGATCACCGCAGCGGAATGCCCTCAGACGGTTCTCGCCCTGAACGGCGGATTCCGGTTCGATCAGTCCGAGGGTGGCTGGTACTCCGACGGACACGCATCGGACAACTACCCGCTCGTCGACGGAGCAGCATCTCTCGTCGTTATGAATGACGGTACGGTGCAGCTCGGGGCATGGGGCAAGGATGTGAACCCGGCCAACCTTCCCAACATCGCAACCGTTCGGCAGAATCTCCGCTTGATGGTCGATGAGGGCGCGGTGGTTGCCAACATCGATGACGGACCCACGTGGGGAGCGAAGCTCAAGAACTCGCTCTTCGTGTGGAGGTCCGGTTACGGGATCACCTCGACCGGCAAGCTTGTGTATGTCGGCGGGCCTGGACTCACGCCGAGAGACCTAGCGCAGCGTCTTGTCGATGCCGGCGCTGTACGGGGAATGCAGGGAGATATCAACCAGTCGTGGGTGACGTCGAACCTGTACCTAGACGGGCCAAATGGCTGCCATGGCACCAAGGCGCTCAACGTTGCGCCCGAGAACGGCGGTCAGAAGTCGCCTGGCGACCGATACTTGACCAGCGACACGCGCGACTTTATCGCCATTCTCGAAAAGTGAATCGGCCGCCTGGAAACGTCACGTCGCGTAGCGGTGGCGCACTTCTTTGCTAGCGGTCTCTGTGCGGGGCTGATGGTGCGACTACCGAACCTGCACCAGCCCGAACAACGGAGTAACGCCGCTGGCCGTGCGTGAAGGTACCGAGAAGTCCTCCCGCAGGTGCGGGAACCGGTGCTTCGACAGCGCCCGATGTTGAGATTCGGGGTGCAGTCAGGGACAGTGAACCGGCCGACGTACTAGGCGATGTTGCGCCGCTGCCCATTGCGAACGCCGAGCAGGTATCCCTCCGCTGAGCTGGTGGCGAGTCCGAGACAGATCACGTCGGTGTGGGCGTCGAGCACCCAGATGCTGCGGTCCCCAACACGCACTTCGATGCCGTCGTCGCAGCGGACGGTGTCGGTGGGAGGAGAGCACGGAGATGAGACGGGAGCGTTGCGAGCGAGTGCGACGCCTTGATCGGCGGCCCAGACGGCGAGTTTCACTGCGGGCAACATTAGGTGCTGAGCGCGGTCCGGTGTCGCCGGTGCAGCGTCGGCCACGACCGCTGTCACGAGGGGGCGGACCGTCACCCACTCGGCGGCGGCGATACTCGTCGGGGTGTACGTGGCGATGCGTTCGGCGACATCATCGGGAAGGGGCACGGGTTCCGGGACGCAGCTCGCAGAGCGTGCCGCCTGTCGTGCCGCTGCCGGACCAGCCGCAGGTGTTAGGGCATCGAGAACGCGACACCGGGCCGGCGCAAGCGCACCCGCGGGTGTGGATGCTCTGTCAGCAAGCCTGATGCTGGCCGAGCGGCGGTGACAACGGAGAGCCCGGTGCACCGCCCCGAAGGCCTTGGACCGGCGCGCTACACGGTGGTCGCCGGCGACGATCTCGGAAACGCCACGAGCGGCAACGCCGCCGACACGGTGTACGGCGCGCTCGTGAATGTTCACTGGCAGAAGCTCGGCGTCGGGGCCAAGGAGTAGTTCTGGCGCCCAGGCGGCGTTGACGGTCCGACACAAGCTTCTGCGCTCGACAGGAACTCGCTGTCGCCATGCCGCCGCGCCGGCTCAGGTGAAACGCGCGCAAGGTTCGACCCGACCCATGTGCAGCCCTTCAGACCGGCCCTGTGAGCCCCGCGCCGGCACTTGCGTTGCGAGGTTTAGTGAATCACCCACCAATTAAAAAAGCTTGGAAACACAGAGTTTCCGGGTTTCTTCGTTCTTGGCGAGTGCTCCGATTCCGGTGATTTTACGGATCGGTGGACCATTCGACTGGCGTGCCGGCCGCTCCTCGGCTCGGAACTCTTCGTCGACTTGGGCAGTCAGGGAGTCGGCGATCTCCTAGTTGATCTGGGTGCGAACTCCAGCTGACCAGAGTAAGAGTTCCTGATCGGCCCACCGTCCCTCTCGGGAACCGGGAGCACTTCGGTGCCGATCCTTCGCGTAAGCGATCGTTTAGTCGCTGAAGTTCTACTGAGCTGGTAGCGCGCTGAAAACGCCTCGCTCAAGCAGGGCAGACCGTGGGCAGCCGCCGCGGCCCGGTCGAATGACCGGCGATGGCCGCCTGTTAAACTTGGGGCGGTGAGCATCTTCGAGTTCGACAACTCCTTTGTTCGTGACCTGCGGGGTTTGTATGAGCCTTGGGAGGCAACACCAGCGCCGGCGCCCAAGCTCTTGGTGCTCAACGAAGAGCTGGCAGAAGAGCTCGGTGTCGATGCCAAAGCGTTGAGAGCACCGGACGGTGTCGCCGTGCTCGTCGGTAACACCACTCCGCCCGGGGCGTCGCCGGTGGCGCAGGCCTATGCAGGCCATCAGTTCGGTGGGTTCTCGCCACGCCTCGGCGATGGTCGAGCGCTTCTGCTCGGCGAGGTGCTCGATGTGCGCGGACGCCGTCGGGACCTGCACCTCAAGGGCTCGGGTCGCACGCCGTTCGCTCGCGGTGGTGACGGGAAGGCAGCCGTTGGACCGATGCTGCGAGAGTACGTGATCGGCGAGGCACTGCATTCACTCGGCATCCCTACAACCCGGGCGTTGGCTGTGGTGGCCACCGGCGAGCAGATCGCTCGCGACTCCATGCTGCCGGGCGCGGTTCTCGCCCGAGTCGCGGCGAGCCATCTCCGCGTGGGATCGTTCCAATACGCAGCCGCGCAGAATGATCCGACACTCATGCGGCGCCTCGCAGATCATGCGATCGCCCGTCACTACCCCCACGCAGTCAAGGCACAGAGCCCGTACCTTGCGTTATTCACCGACGTCGTCGACGCCCAAGCATTGCTGGTAGCTCGCTGGATGCTCGTCGGGTTTATTCACGGCGTGATGAACACCGACAACATGACGATCTCCGGCGAGAGCATCGACTTCGGGCCCTGCGCGTTCATGGATGACTTCGATCCCGCCACCGTCTTCAGTTCGATTGATCACGGCGGCCGATACGCCTACGGCAACCAGCCCCAGATAGCGCAGTGGAACCTAGCGCGGCTGGCCGAGACGTTGCTTGCACTGTTCGACTGTGAGCCTGATGCGGCCGTTGAGGCGGCCACCGACGTGTTGGCATCATTTACCGACCGCTATCACAACTACCTGGGTGATGGAATGCGAGCCAAGCTGGGGCTCGGCGATGCCCAACCCGGCGATAGCGAGCTCATTGATGACCTCTTAGGCTTGCTCCATGAGCAAAGGGTCGACTTCACCTCGTGCTTCCGCGCATTGTCGTCGTTACTGCGCGGCGATGCAACACGCGCCCAATCGCTCTTCGTCGAATACTCCACCTTCCACATGTGGGCGGTCCGGTGGCGGGCACGGTTGTCGTCCCAGACCCGTGACTCCCAGGCCATCGCGCACGCGATGGACCAGGTGAATCCGGTCTACATCCCACGCAACCACAAAGTGGAAGAAGCCTTGTCGGCAGCCAGTGACGGCGACCTTGGACAATTTCAACGACTACTTGACGTACTCGCCGCGCCGTTCGACGAACGACCCGGTCTGGAGTCGTACGCAGCGCCAGCCCCGCCAGGTTTCGGGCCTTACCGCACGTTCTGTGGCACCTGAATACGGTGACGCGATCGACTTTGATCCCAGGCTCGACCTTGTTCTTGGTATCAGACATGGCTCCATCTGCTCAAGGCATGGAGCTTCCATCAAACCCTGTGTGCTTCTTGTTTCGTCTCCCCGGTAGCGCGTGCTCGTCGAGTTGAGGGGCCATCTAGTGCAAGGCCGCGGGATCGGCTTTCCATCCGGGCTTGAGTGGCAACGGACGGTCGGCAAAGTGGAGCCGGAGTAACCGATAGGCATCGTCGACAGCGAGCAGCAGTGGACCCTCGGGCCCCTCATGGATCGAGTACTTCGACATCTGACTCCTTCAGTCTGACTCCTTCAGTCTGACTCCTTCGTTCATTCAAGAGGGGATTGGCGCGCCAGGGGCAACAATGTTCCGCGCGCCCAAGCGCGGCCTTCGGTGTGGCGCCCGCCCCGGCAGCCTTGAGCGCGTGGCGCACACCCAAGTCGGTGGGGCTAGCGATTATGCCTCGTTGTTGTCCTCCCGTGGTTTTGCCAATGCCGGGTTCGCACGCGTTGCGGTCTGACCTAACGCAACAGAACTGCTCGCGCAGGTTCGGCCGCAATGTCGCGACATGTCGAGCGGTAGACTTGATGACATGACCATGGATGACGAGCTTGTGAACCGCGTTACATGGAAGATTCCGAACGCGCTGGCGCTTATCGGCTCTAGCGATGGCAACGAGCGAAATGCGATGACGACGAGCTGGATCACCCAGCTGTCGATGGAACCCGTTCTGATCGGCATCGGCGTCGACAACACCGCCGTGACGCACCGTCTTATCACCAGCAGCGGATCATTCACGGTGAACCTGTGGGACGCACAAGACACCAAGGTGTTCGTGAAGTTCTCCAAGCCAGCGGTCGATGACGGCACCACGTTGAACGGCCGTCCCGTCCGGACTTTTGTCACGGGTGCGCCCGTGTTCGACGAGGCGATCGCGTGGATGGACTGCGTCGTGCGTCACCACCTCGATCTGGGCACCCACACGCTGTTCGTCGGTGAAGTCGCCGCCGCAGCCATCAACGTTGACGACGCGAGATCAGCGTCAATGAGCGACACGCGTATGAAGTACGGGGGCGTCAAACGTCACTGATCTGTTCTGATCGGACGGTCTAGGCCAACGGGCTACAGCCGATAGCTAGTCGTACGCCTGTCGTCGTGGTGCCCAGCCCGGAACGGATCTCAGCGAGGGCGAGCGGACTACCCTGTCGCGGCTCTACTTCCTGCCGAAGCTGAAGGAGGAGTAGGAGCACGTGCCTAGCGGCGACCCGGCGCAGCGGATAGTGGTGATCGCGGACCCGTCGCGCTCGCTGGATCGAGAAGCTCTCTTCGCCACCCAGCACTGGCTCGTCGACACGCTCATGGGCTTCGGCCAGCACATCGTCCTGACCCATGATTTCGGCTTCCTGCGGCTCTTCATCAAGTCTAAGAGGAACGCGTGAGGCACCTCGATAAGCAAGATCAGAAAGGGCGATAGTGATGAGATTCGCTTGTCGAAGCTGGCGTTTCTGGAGATGTACATGACGATGATGGCGCGGAGTTGGTGTTCGTTCCCGATGCTTGTGCGGTCCAACCGTTCGTGACGCACGCTGCGAACCCTCTCTGTGAGTCTCAGGCAGTCCAGGTTCCGGCACCTCGGGGTCACTCAGCCACTCAAGCCCGCTGGCAGGTGGTGGTCTTCCCGTGGGCTGGTCGTTGACGGTGAGCACCCCGCCGCGGTGAACTTGCTCCGTTTCTTCGAGCCTGCCGAGGCCGTACGCGTCAAGTGCGCGATGTGGCCTCCAAGATGTTTTGGTCGTAAGAGACGATCGTGCCCATCCCACTTGCCGTCGCCGTCGCCGTGACGGCTGCGGTATCGCAGGTTCAGTCGCAGGTGAGTCTGCCTGTGTGCGGGTGCGTTGAACCTCGGGTGTTCGATTTGGCGTTGCAGACTCGAATACAAGATGTTGGTCTCACTCGACTTTGCGGCCCAATAGCTAGCTGTCACCGTCGGAGTCGCTGAACCTCACCGTCAGCCCCAGAAGGCTAGCGACTTCGGTGCTAAGAGCGCTCCTGACGGCCAAGGACTGCTCGTAGGCGTCGGTCAACAATGCCATTGCGTCGGACTGGGTGTCCGTGGGTTGGATATCGACCAGTGGCGGCGGGACCATCTCTACCGACCGGATCGCAGTGTCGAGGGCTCTGCGAATCGCGGCATCCGAGGTTGTGGTGGATGCACCTGCGAGGAGTGCGCTGATGCCAGTCGGGGGTTTGGTGTTGGCGTCGCCGTAAACCGCAGCGACGCTGCGGAGTTCGTCGGAGATATCGAGCAGTGCCTGTCGGGCTGGCCCGGAGTCGACCGCTTGCGGGTTGGGCTTCCCGTCGGTCAGGCCGATCGCCACACCAAGCTGGGCATCGATCACCTCTCTGAGCGTGCTGAGCGAAGCGTTGAGCAGGTCCTCAATCGCTTCCGTCGGGTCCTGCCAGTTGCTGTTGCCGCCCGTGTTGCTGATCTGTTCTAAAAAGGAGGCCTCGCCATCGGTTCCGTCGACCCATGCGGCGAGCAGCGCCGCTGCGCCATCGGCGGTGACGCGCGCTGCGGAGGCGGCATATTCACATCGACGTGCGCCCATCTCGTCGACCCCAGGCGGAGTGAAGAGTAGGTATTCAATGGCATCGAGTCCGCGCACATCTGACCCGAGCTCGACGACGGCTGCTGCTGTGATCGCAGCACCCTCGACGTCATCTGCGATGATGTCGATCTTTGATGCGTCGATCGGGTACTCGACGGCTGCACTCTGAGGGGATCTCTGTGGTCCGATCCGCACCGCCGAGGTGAGCGTCCAAGCGCTTTGCGCCGCCGACCACGACGAACGTGCGGTCTCGAGGCTGGTCTGGTTGGGCGCGGAGCAAAGTTCGCTGACGTCGATAGCGAGTGTGTCGGTCGCGTCCACCAGGCGCTGGTAGGAGGGCACGATCGTATCTTCTGCGATCTTCACCACGACCTCGCCGCGGTTCAGCGGGGCTGACTGGTCTTCAGTGGCGCCCGAGCACGCTCCGAGGAGGAGTGCTGCAGGCAGCAGCAGGGCCGAGAAAACGCTGCGGTGGTGGTGGTGGGGTGTGGTTGTCATGTTGGTAGGCCTTTTCGGTTGGTGGTCAGAGTGAGTTCAAGAAGGCGATCAGCGCGACGCGATCGGCAACCGGAAGGGCGATGAACCCTCGTTGTGCCGGCGCAGCCTCGCCCCCGTGCCAGAGGATGGCCTCTTCGAGGTTTCGCGCGCGACCGTCGTGGAGAAAGCGAGTGTGCCCGTTGACCGTCTCGGTCAGCCCGATGCCCCATAGCGGTGGCGTCCGCCACTCGGACCCGTCAGCGCCAAAGTCGGGGCGGCCATCCGCAAGCCTAGGGCCCATGTCGTGGAGTAATAGATCTGTGTAGGGGCGGATCGTCTGGTTGCTCAGTGGTGCCAAATCTGAGTCACCCGTGGCGATCTCTGGCACGTGACAGGCAGAGCAGTTGAGCCGCTCGAACACCTTGGAGCCCCGCTTGTTCTGGGGTTCGCCCACATTTCGGCGCTCCGGCACTGCGAGCGCTCGGCTGTAGAACGTGACGCGTTGGGCTTTGTTGTCAGTGAGCTCTGGCTCGCCCCCAGCGGGAGCTGCCGAGCAGCCCGGCTGTGCCGGCATGCAGTTCTGGCGGTCGAACAGCGTCGAGGTGATTCCGATGTCACCGAGGAACGCGCCCAGGGTCTGTTCCTCCACTGTGGCCACGTTTGCCTTCCAACCGAACCGACCGAGAGCCGTCGCCTGAGCAGCGGGGCTCCACACCATGTTGGCGCGCCCAGAGATCTCGTCCTTCTCGGCAGCCTGCGCCTGAGCGAGGTCCCGGATCGTGGACTCCGGGATCGCCTCGAGCAGACCGACGCCGAACACCGGAGGGGCAATGCGTGGCGAGGCCATCGTCTCGTTCCCGAGCGGACCGTATGCGAGTTCATCGACCTCGTAGGTGGGCTCCATCAGGGAGTAGGGGGTGCCGTCGAGATAGGTGCCCCGGATCTCGCGCTCCGAGATTGAGATAGCGCCTTCAGCAGACACGCCGTTGATGGAGCGGTCTTGGAGTTGGTCGCCGTAGTTCGGGTGCGGAACTGGAGCACCGTCGCGCGTGTTGCCGGGCACGGAGAGGCGCAGGAGAAGGCCGCGCTCGCCGGGGTCCGTTGGCGTGGGGGGCTGCCCGCGACCGTCTTTGAAGTGGCATGAGGAACAGGACTGGGCGTTGAAGGTGGGGCCCAGTCCATCCCTAGCAGTTGTCGAGGCCGGCGCCGTCACCCAGTTGTCGTTGAAGAAGTTGTTGCCCACCTCAAACGCTCGTCGCTGCTCGGCGCTGAGCCCGGGCGTTGGCTGCGCGAACGCGTTGGCCCCGTCGTTGTCGACCGTGGCAGCGCCTCCCGACGCTGCGAGCCGGACTGCGTCGGGCGTCGAGCCTGCCGGAGACTCTCTAACGGTACCGGACCCGTCAGAGCACGCTGCGATGACAGCGGTCAACCCCATCGCCGCCACGACAGCGGCGAGGATCGGCACAACGAGGCCGCGAACGACGGAGTGATCCGCCATGGGTCAAACACCAAGCTCGACGTTGAGGCCAAGCGAGCTGGCCGCCCTGGCGATCAGTTCGCCCTGAACCTCGAGTGCCTTGACGGTCAGCTCTAGGGGCTCGGGATCCAAAACGATCATCTGGTCGAAGGTCGTCGGGTAGGCCTGGGTCAGTTTGACGGACGCCTCGATCTGCAAGGTGAGCTTCTCGTTCAGGTCAGCGTCTGCTTCTTGGACCAGCGTGTCTAGTCCGGGGCCTGACGTTCCCGGGTAGGTCCCGAGGTAGACCCACTGCACACCGAGTGCGTTGTTGCGCAGGTCAGCGTTGGTGTTGTCGCTGAAGCAAGAGTGTTCGTCCTCTTGATCGGCGGTCTCAATCGCCACTGCGATGCGTTGGCTGGCCAGTTCTCCCACCGTGAGCGCTCCGATCCCGCGGAACATGTAGCCGACCGACTTCACCGGGTCTGCGAGGAACGCCGTGCGGTAGTTGTCCTTGACGTCGGGGTCCCAAGCCGCTGCAACTGAGGTGAGGTCAGCGACCAACAGCTCTGAGAGGAGGTTCAAGTAGGTGGCACGCCGGTCAGAGTGCGCTGCCGTGGTGTAGTCAGTAACCGGCCGCTCACCCGGACCGTTATCGGCAAAGTCTTGACCCCACAGCAGGAACTCGATCGCGTGTCAACCCGTCGAGATGTTCGTCTCGCCGCCGTCCTCGTTTGCTTCGGTCAACACTTTCTCGGTGATCTCCGGGAAGGCCTGGGGATTATTGATGATTCCTGCGCTGGGGTCACCCTCGACGTAGTCCACATAGGCCTCATCCATCGGCCAGGCGTTGATACGACCCTCGGGGCCGTTCGCGGGTTCATCGATGGGGCCGTCGTAGAAACGGAAGGCCTCGGTCGGGCCGTAGTCGTCGCGGGCCGCCAGCCACTGGTCCTTGGTCGCCTGCAGCGTTGCCTCGCTGGGATCGGCGGTGAAGTCGGCCGCGGCGGTTCGGAGTTTGCTTGCGGAGGCGATGGTGGCGGCGTAGCTGGCCGCGACACCGTCTGCATAGTGGGTGACGACCGGCTTGGCAGCCGCAGCGGTGAGCTCGACCACGTTGCCGTTAGACCGGGCGGGGTCGCTTGCCTCGCCGCCATCGCCGCCGCAGGCAGCCGCCAGCAGCGCCGCACAGATCAGCAGGATCGCTCCGAGTATCGCCTTAGTTGGTTTCATCCGCTGCTCGTTCATCACTCGACTGTCTCCTAGTTGGGTCACTATGGTGTACTAACTCTGATGTTGTACGTTACTAGTTGATGTTAAGCATGACTAACAAGTTGGATCCGGTTAAGGCTTCTGAGGTCGGTCAGCGCCGTCATCTGCAGCGGGGAGTCGAGGTCGTTCGCCGAGCCGCCGAGAGGCAGGTTCCAGGCGAGTCCCTGGCGGTGCTGCGCATCGCGTATGGCGCGATCGGGCTGCTCAGCGCGTGGCGCCTTGTGAGCAACGGCTGGGTCGACACGCTATTCGTCGACCCGTCGGTGCACCTTCGCTACCCTGGCATGTCCTGGGTACCGATCCTCCCCGGCTCGGCAATACATCTTCAGGTGGCCGTCATGGCCCTTTCGTCCCTGGGAGTCTTGGTCGGTTACCGGTTCCGAGTGTCTATGCTCGTGTTCTGGGTGGCGTTCACCTGGCTCGAATTCCTCGACGCCACTGTGTATCTCAACCACTACTGGTTCATGACCTTGGTCGGCGCACTGATGCTGCTGCTCCCGATGTCGTCCGTCTGGTCCTGCGACGCACGTCGCTTCGGGCCTCGCAGCGTCCCGCTGGTTGCAGTGTGGATCTTGCGGTTCCAGGTTGGCCTCGTCTACGTGTTCGCCGGCCTCGCCAAGCTCCACGGCGATTGGCTCACCCATGGGCTGCCCTTGCGGCTGTGGCTCCCGGCTAGCGCCGAGTTGACGCTTGTGGGGCCACTGCTGCAGGACCACCGCACTGCGCTCATCGCTAGCTGGGCCAGCGCAGCGTTCGACTGTGCGTTTGTGGGGTTTTTGCTGTGGCGCCGGACCCGCTTGGCCGCCTGGCTGATAGGTGTGTGCTTCCACGTTGTGACATGGTTTCTTTTCCCGATTATCGGGGTGTTCCCGTGGCTCATGATCGCCATGTCGACGGTGTTCTTCGATCCGCAGTGGCCGTCGCAACTCGCTAAACGCGCCAGTCGTCGTAGAGCACCGACCCGATCGCCAGGGAGCGACGCTGGCTCAACGCCGCTGCCGAGCAACTCTCAGCGATGGCGACTCGCTGCTCTCGCCGCTCTCTGGGTCATCGTCCAGATCGCACTCCCCCTTCGACACCATGTGTATCCCGGCGACCACCGCTGGACCGGTGAGGGCTTCCGCTACGGCTGGAACGTGATGCTCGTCGAAAAGGCCGCTGATCTGAATTTCGTCATCACCGAGCCCTTGACAGGACACACCTGGCGCGAGGACGGGCGATCAACCTTCACGCCGCAGCAATGGCGGGCCATGAGCACCGACCCTGAACTCACCCGACAAGCCGCGCACATCATCGCCGACCGAGAGTCCGCGGAAAGGCCCGGACCGGTCCAGGTCAGAGTCGATGTCAACGTCTCGCTAAACGGCCGACCTGCACAACCACTGATTGACCCAACAGTGGACCTGGCGGACGAGGCATTCCGGCTCGGCCCGCAACCGTGGATCCTTCCCGGCCCGACCACTCGACCGCCCTGACATTGCTGCGAGGCAATATCTCCGGCATCTCGTCTAGCGAAGGCGCGGAGGTACTCGTCGCTGGTGTTGCTGCAGCGCTCTGAGCTCGCGACACAATGTGGCAACGTACCCCTTACGCCCCCGCCAAACAGCTTGATTCTTCAGGCCTAAGATCCGCGCGCCGATTAGATCCTCATAGGTTTGCCCTGGCGCAATGCTCCGTCGATGTGGCTCAGAGAGGCTGATCGAGCTGCCTCCAGTTGGTGTCTAGGACGTAGGGGAGCTGATCGCCTCGACATAGCTGGTGAGCTTGTCAAACGCCATCGTCCATCCGGTTGCGCCTGGGGAGTCGGCGGGGATGCCGGCGTGCGTCATCATAATCTGGGTGTTCTTGCCCAGCTGTTCGAGCTTGATGGTGACCTCAGTCGTGTGGGGATGATCCGCTGGCATGCCCACCGCCGCGGGTAACACTAGGTTGCCGTCCTCGTCAGATATCGACTCGGTGTACACGAGGCGTCGATCGGGATCGACAGCGAGATGCTCGCCCACGAACCACATCTTGATCGGGCCGTTCGGTGTCTGCATCCCCATGCTGATGTGGCGGATGCCGCCCACATGAAGGTCCATCTTTGCCACGGCGACTGTCGCTCCGGTGGGGCCGTACCACTGCTCGAAATGCCGGGGGTCGGTCTACATCTGTCACATGACTGCTTGCGGGGCGGCATATGTGCGCTCAATCCTCACGTCTTCGCGGGTCGGGTCGTTGTCAGGCATGGTCATTTGCCTTTCGGGTCGCTGAATCTGTTCGAGGTAGTCGTCCATGTTATCGAAGCGTGTGCCCCGGTGCGGCGTTAGTGGCGGAGGGCACCTTCCGCTAAAACTGACTTCACACCCACGCTGCTGACCCACTCTGCGCAGCGAATCTATGAGAATCGCCCAGCCCGAGAGGACTAAGAACCGGTCCGCTGCCGCTGGACCTAGTCATTAGATGCGGCGCGGGCTCCGACGTGCTGAGACTGGGCTGGGGCAATATAGATACGTGCGGGTTGCAACATGGAATCTCCAAGGTCGAATGGGCGAATGGCACGCCCGGCACCATGGCATCGTGCACGTCCTAGGCGAGCTAGGCCCCGACGTGGTTACCTTGCAGGAGTCGTGGGTTGAACCCAATGGAGCGACTCAGGCATCGGCCATGGCTGCCGAATTAGGCATGTACGCCGTGAGCGCTGCCGACCTTGCTGGCTTTGACCGATACCCATCCGCAGAATACTGGGTGGTCAACGCTGTGATGTCGCGCTGGCCGTTGGTGGTCGAGGTTGCTCACCCGTTGCATGACGAACATGGCAAGCCTACGTGGCGCCACGCCCTAGTTGTTTCTGTGCAGCGGCCCGATAATGAAGGTGGAGCATTTTTGGTGGCTGGCACCCATCTTGAGCACGGTCTGGATCGCTCGGCCACCCGTCGGGCACAACTAACTCATCTAGCCACAACTCTTGGAGGGGTGCTTGGTGATCGGCCGACGCGTTCCAAGCGCCTTCCGGCTGTGTTAGCGGGTGACCTCAATGCGGTCCCTTGGTCCGATGAGGTGCGTGGCCTGACTGGTGCCGCTGTGCCCCTAGTGGACGGTCTTGTCTTCATCGATTCTTGGGAGGCCGCTGGCAACTCGGGCCGCGGTGCCACTTGGTCGGCCGCTAACCCGCTGGTCCCTCAACGGGCGGCGTACCCCGACCGGCGGCTGGACTACGTCATGGTGAGCTGGCCCCGCCAGCAAGGTGCCGGACATGTGGCAGCCTGCCATCTGGTCGGCAACAAGCCTGTTGCAGGCGTCTGGCCCTCTGATCATTACTGCGTCGTGGCAGATATCGACATCTGACGCTTGTGGGGTCTCCATCAAACTCTGTGCCGGCCTGTGTCTATTCGGGCCCACCCAATCTTCTTAGGCGCCGATAATCGACGGAAAGCGTCGATTATCGGCGCCAAAGAAGATTGGGTTAGGCAACCGGGCGCGTGCCCCTAATGCTGGCGCGTTCCATCACTCGGACCAGAGGCCAGTAGTCGCTCGACGCGTAATGCTGCACGCCAAGGTTGTCCCACATGACGATTGAGTCTTTCTGCCAAACAAAACGAACTTGGTGCTCCACCATTGCTGCTTGGCGGCACAACAAAGCCAGCAATCGAGTGCTCTCTTCCTTATCAAGACCGACGATACGAGACGTGAAGGCTCGATTGACATAAAGACAACGGCGACCCGTGACGGGATGACGCACCACAATTGGATGTTCCACCATCGGATACTTTGCCCGAGTCTCTTCAAGTTGCTCCCGAGGAACCGCTCGGGCAAACACCAAACTGAAATCGTGCATTGCGGTGCGACCCTCGATTTGCTCTTTGATTTCATCTTCAAGGGCGTCGTACGCAGCGCCCATATCCGAAAAGAGTGTGTCGCCGCCAACTTCTGGAATCTCAATTGCGTGCAGGATCGCCGCTTTGGAAGGGATCTCTCGCCAGGTCACATCGTGGTGCCAGCTATTTTCGTAGCCAGCGGCTTCAGTACCCTTTGCTAAACGAACAAGTTCTGGCAGTTCAGCATTAGCAGGAATGAACGGATGAAGCTCTAGTTCTCCGAACTGTCCAGCAAATGCCAGATGCTGTTCGCCTGTAATTGGTTGATCACGGAAGAAGATCACCTTGTAATCAGCTAGGGCCTGTGCCAACTCCGCAATGACTACGCCGGCAAGCTCGGATCGTAGATCAACACCTGTGATCTCGGCTCCGAGCGTCGGACCTACCCGCTTAGCGCCGAAGTTTTCCCACTTCAAGCTAGCTAACCGTGCGCTTTCTTCTGCCAAATGGGTTGCGGGGCCTGACCAATCACCAATAAGCGGATCGCGATACCGCGTGGCTCCAGCGCTGCTTTAGAGGCGGTTGCTTTTTGGGGTTTCTGCCAGATCGGTCATAGTGAACTGAGTGTAGAGCGAGGACCTTCATACAGGTAGGTCAGTTGGTAGCTGGCATCTAGTGTCGTTGATTCGCCACAGGATCTCAGTCTGACCGCTGTGGACATTCCTTGATCACAAACTCAGCCAGGTTGCTTGCAGTGCTGGCCAGGTCAGCGGTGATCAGGCTGTGCGGAGCGTTCCGGCAGGACTAGCGCTCGGGCAAGACCGCTAAGTCGGTCTGGCTGAAATCGTTACCGGTGCACAGCACGGGCAGGCCTTGCTCTGCAGCAAGCCCGTAGGTAAAGCAGTCGCCCAAGTTTAGCGCTGCACTGTGACGTCCTTTGCCGAACCGGCGCCAACCATCGAGTGCTCGGTCCGCTTGTTGCCGGTCGACGGCTACCACTCGAACCTCACCGTCGCGTAGGAAACGGTCTACCGCTAGCGCGCCGGCACTGCCGAGCCGGGCCTCCATCACCATTCCCAACTCGACCAGTGTCGCAGCCGACATCAGCCGGTCTTCGGCGTTACCCATTTCTTTAATAGCCGCGTCGGCTGCAGACTCGTTGCCGAGGATGGCAACTACCGCAGATGTGTCCACCACGATGCACGTCACGTTGGGATTCCATCCTCGTCATACCCAATGATCTGGTCGGGGTGGCGTGAATCGAGCACTGCTAACTCGGTTGTGTCTTCGGCTAGCCGACGCAGCCGACTGGCTATGCCCGGTCGCCGCCGCAGACGCTCGCGGTCAAGCCTCTCTCGTAGGGCAGCAAGCACAGCGTCTGTTAGTGACTCACCAGTTGTGGCGGCAAGTTCACGAGCAAGTTGGTCAGCTTCTGGGTTCTTAATGCTGAGAGCCATGGTAGAAGTCTAGATTAAATACTACCTATATAGAAACCGATACTGGGTGGTGCAGGGCTCACCAATGTTGCAACTGGAGCCTGAGCTGCAGGCGTTCCCGCCCAGCGGTGAGTGCAGGCCAGCCTTCCGCCTCTCGCTCGATCCTTCGTTGGGCTGGTTACCTTGTGAGTTCGTGAGCAAACTTCAGCCCGTCGACTGCTGGCAACGAGCTCGAGATGTGGCAAGCCGACACGTTCGATTTGTCGACTATCGATCGTGAACTCAGTTGGGCCGCCGAGCAGTTCGGCATGAATAGTATGCGAGTCTTTTTACACGATCTGCTGTGGCAGTCAGACGGTGAAGCGTTTTTGGATCGCGTTGAGCAAGTGCTCGAAGTTGCCCACTCTCACGGCATTACCGTGATGCCGGTTTTGTTCGATGGCATCTGGAACCCAAGGCCCGTTGTTGGCCGGCAACGAGACCCGCGGCCGCATCTTCATAGCTCCACGTGGTTGCAGTCACCTGGTTCTGCGGTGCTTACCAACCCCGAACGTTGGGATTCGCTTCGGCCTTACGTCGATGCAGTGCTTAGCCGGTTCGCGCAAGATCCCAGAGTTGTGGTGTGGGACTTGTTCAACGAACCTGATAGCCCTAATCCTGCTTACCGCAAGTTTGAGTCCGCCCGAAAACCCAGGCTGATTGCTTGTCTGCTTGAGCAGGTTTTTGACTGGGCCGCCGCAGTCAATCCAGATCAGCCTCTGACGGTTGGGATCTACAAAGGAACGAAGCGCGGTGCAGAGCGGTCTGGGCCAGCGGCTCGGGTGATGTTCGAGCGCTCTGACGTGCTTAGTTTTCATTCCTATGAGGGCAAAAAGGGCCTTGAGGAGTCAATCCGTCACCTGTGTTCATTCGGTCGGCCGGTGCTGTGTACCGAGTGGATGGGCCGGCCGAGGTCATCGGTTGATTTACTAGAGGTGCTGGCTCAAAACAATGTTGGTGCATTCAACTGGGGGCTAGTCGATGGTCGGACTCAGATTAAATGCCCGTGGACCTCTTGGTAGCTTCGCCGGGCCAAAGAGCCAGACCCCTGGTTCCATGATCTGCAGCATGCTGATGGGACTGCTTACTCAGCCGAGGAGGCGGCCTGCTTTCGCAGAGTTGCTGCCGCTATGAAAAACGCTTAGTCAGGCGAGAAGGCTGCGCAACATCCACGCAGTCTTCTCATGGATCTGAAGACGTTGGGTGAGTAGATCTGCCGTGGGTTCGTCGTGGGCTTTTTCGACCACAGGGAACACCGAACGGGCAGTGCGAGCCACAGTCTCTTGTCCGGCGACCAGTCGGCGGATCATCTCTTCTGCTGCGGGCTGATCATCCTCTTCAGGTACCGAACTCAACGCAGAGAATTGTCGGTAGCTGGCAGGGGCGGGCGCTCCGAGTGAGCGGATACGCTCAGCGATGAGGTCAACTGCGAGTGCAAGTTCGTTGTACTGAGTCTCAAACATAAGGTGCAGGGTCTGGAACATTGGACCGGTGACGTTCCAGTGGTAGTTGTGGGTCTTGAGATACAGCGTGTACGTGTCGGCGAGGAGTCGGGACAGGCCAGCGGCAATGGCCTGACGGTCCTCTTCGTCGATACCAATATCAATGATCATGTCGGCCATTGCAGGCTCCTCCACTCGGTTGCTGACACCAAGGCTACAGGTGGCCAAAATGTTCTGCGAGCGAGGTTCGGCAGATCAACTCTGGCGTGAACCACGCTCTATGCTCACGCTCATACTCTTTAGGCAAGAACGGCTGTTAGGTAGGAACAAAATTATGGAACCGATAGCTGCACAGCGACTCATTTCTGAACACCGCGATACCCGATATGGCGAGATTATTGCTGTGTTTCAGAGCGAGGGGCAGTTCCATGCAGAGGTGTATGGGACTCAGCTCTTGAACGATTGTCCGGCGCACCTCTGGGACGCGCTCCAGGCCGGCTTGATTGCCGAAGAACTTGGCGCTTGGGTAGTAAAGCTCAATGGGCCGCGCCACTGGGTACTCGATGGCCTAGGAGCCAAAGTTGCTGTAGTGGAGCCAGTATTGCGAGCGTTCAACGGCCTCAGCACGCGCCGAATTGCCGTGGTTCAACTCGGCGACAAACCTACGGTTGTTCCCTACACAGAGAACTATGTAAATCGCGGCGCCGTGTTCTTTTTCGACGCTGGAAAGCCTGTCTTTGAACTAGTAGACCCAGACGGAAAAGCCTACGTGATGCAGTCTTATTGCATCAGCGTGCTTCCGAGCATCAGTTTGGATTCGCTAAATTCGCTAGGCGGCCTTCTGACTTTGCCGCCGGGTTGGGCCTACCAAACTCGCATGCTCACCGAAGAACTCGTTGTAGATACGAGTGACCACCTAGCTACTGTCTTGCAAGATGAATTAGAGAATAGCTACACGTTGCCTTACTAACTTTTTGCTCTCACATTCACAGGGCTCGACAAGCCGCTGCGATGAGTGTTTCTGGCCGCTCTGCGCTACTCGTAGTTAGCTCCAGTAATTGATTCTGCTGAGTTCGCTGTAGCGCTCGCGGAACTCCTCGCCCTCAAGGCTGAATACGCCCATAAGCTCATCGTCTGAGTGGCGCTCTCGCATGCCGGCTAGTACCTCGGCATCTCCCACTAGGTGGCGAAGGGTGGGGTGCTCGCTCTGCACGGCCTGCAGAATTGTCTGCGCTACAACCTCGGGCGACACACCGCTCTTCATCAGGTTATGGGTAAGAACCTCAAGCAAAAACTCTCTTGCCTTTGGGTAGGCCGTGTCTTCGGTGGGCACCTCGGACTTACCCCAAATTGGAGTAAGGATCGTGCCGGCTTGCACCAGAATCACGTTGATTCCAAACGATGCCACCTCAGACAGAAGCGATTCGCTCAGTGACTCCACGGCACGCTTTGTTGATGCGTACGGACCCATGAGCGGCGGTGAGAGAACTGCCGAAGAGGAGGAGATGTTCACGATGCTGCCGCAAGTGGCCTGGCGCATTCCCGGAAGCACCTGTTGTGTGCAACGAACCACTCCCAGCACATTGGTGTTGAACATTGCTTGGTAGTCCTCGACGGGGGTTTCTTCGATACTGCCAGCGCCAGTAATGCCGGCGTTGTTCACCAGAACTGCCACAGGCCCCTGTTGTTGGATCTGACCAAAGGTATGGCTGACTGACTCATCACTGTTCACGTCGAGCGTCACGGCAAAAATGCCAGCAGCGCCTGCAGTGCCTGCAGTGCCGCTCAGGCCAGCAGCACCGGCAGCTTCGGTGATTGCGTCTAAGCCTTCGGAGCGGCGAGCGCCAGCAAAAACCTGGTATCCGGCCTGAGCAAGAGTCAGTGCTGTGGCCAAGCCAATGCCCGAGTTTGCTCCTGTGACTACTGCACGTTCAGTCATTGCATCATTCTTACTGTCGGTGGCCTGTGTAGCCATTTCTGGTTGGTTTTGTTGCGGCTGCCGCTAGTGCGGTTGTTGCTGCGGTTGTTGCTGCGCTGCCTGCTGGGATTGCTCATTAGATTGCTTGACCGATTGAATTGCAGCAGATTCTGTGTGAACCTGCTTTCTGTGGCTGACCTCTTCGCTTTGCTCGCAGACCTTGACGCTGAAGGCGCGGAACTCGATAGCGTCCTGTCGGCAATACCAGCCGAGTCGTGGAGTCTGCCCACCCCATCTCAGGGTTGGAACATTGCGTATCAGGTCTCGCATCTGGCTTGGACTGATCAGGCCTCGCTGCTTGCCATCGTTGATGAACCGGCCTTTGTTGCTCAGGCCGAAGCGCTGTTGGCTCAGCCGAGAGGCTTCATAGATCGAACAGCGGCGCAGGATTCTGGTCTACCGCCACAGAAATTACTTGACCTCTGGCGTGATGGTCGCAGGCAACTGGCCCAGGCTTTGGCACAGGTGCCGAAGGGGCACAAACTTCGTTGGTTTGGTCCGTCAATGAGCGCAGCGTCAATGGCAACTGCACGCCTGATGGAGACATGGGCGCATGGCTACGACATTGCCGATGCACTTGGCCGGGCCCCCAAACCAACTGCACGGCTTCGACCTGTTGCTCACATCGGTGTGCGTACGCGTGACTTTGCATTTACTGCCAATAGGTTGCCGGTTCCAACCGAGGAGTTCCGTATTGAACTTGATGCTGCTGAACTTGATGCTGCTGAACTTGATGCTGCCGGGCATGAGCCAGCTGAACTTGAGACGGGCTCAACTAGTAGTTCGCAGTGGGTCTGGGGCCCCGAAGATGCCGAGCAGCGCGTATCGGGCCCAGCGTTAGATTTTTGTTTGTTGGTCACACAGCGACGTCACTGCCAGGACCTTGATCTAGTCGCCGTGGGAACTCAGGCCGCAACATGGCTGAGCATCGCCCAAACATTTGCCGGGCCGGTTGGCGGCGGGCGCACTGCTGGGCAGTTTTCTGAACAACAGCTTTCAGGGGGGATCAACACATGACCGAACTCGTTCACTTGCAGGTTGAGTTGGGCGTAGCCAAAATAATTTTGGACTCGCCAGCGAACCGCAATGCGCTCTCGGCACAACTCATGAGTGAGCTGGCAGCACATCTGAATGCGGCCGCCGACAACACTCTGGTTCGCTCAGTGGTGTTGGCGCATACATCATCAACTTTTTGCTCAGGTGCGGATTTGTCTGGCAGCTCGGGCCCTAGAGACTCCCCTGAGAACTCGTCTGAATCCAACAGGTCTGGGCCGAGTGCAGACATGGCACAGCTCGTAGCGCTACTCAGGCAGTTTTTGCACTGCCCAAAGCCCATCTTGGCCTGTATCGATGGCCACGTTCGCGGTGGTGGCTTGGGATTAGTTGCGGCCTGCGACCTTGCCATTGCAACTCCTCAGTCCAGCTTTGCCTTTAGCGAGGTTCGGCTAGGCGTTGCGCCCGCAATCATCTCGCTCACCGTGCTACCCCGGCTCAGCAGTCGCGCAGCCTCGAAGTACTTTCTGACAGGAGATCGCTTTGATGCTGCCGAGGCAGAGCGAATTGGCCTGATCACTGCGTCTGAGGAGCACCTGTTAGTTGCCGCAGAGCAGCTCACTGATTCGTTTCGAGCTAGCTCGCCTGCGGGACTAGCGAACACAAAAAAACTGTTGACCGAATCAATCTTGCAGGCCTTCGATGTGCAGCAAGGCGCTGTGAGCGAGCTGTCTGGGCGACTGTTTCTGAGCGAGGAAGCACACGAGGGCATCGCCGCATTCAAAGAACGCCGAGCGCCGAGGTGGGCAGAGTTGTAAGCCATCAAGCTAGGTGCGCGGAGTCCGACAGCTCAGACGCACAGCGTGATAGTCAAACCTAATAGTTGGGTCGGTTCGAGCTGCCTCAAACTCTTCTTGAAGCCCTGCCGAATCATCCACTGATAACTCGCTGGAATCAGCAGTCAGCGGCGCCGGCTGAAGGGCTGCTGCACCGGACAGCAGCAACTCTTCTAGGTAGTTGAGTAACTCAATTCGCCGGTCAGCATCCATGTGTGAAGACGCGATTGCTAGATCTTCGATGATGATGTCTTCACACCCAAGGTTCTGAGCGATTAGCTCTAGTTTTCGACCCACATATGGGTCGCCTCCGCCAGCGCTTTGCTGGGTGCAAAACAAGTCCCACCATTTAGCTATGGCCGGCAGTTCGGGTACAAACCCAAATGTGGCGTTATCAACCTCGGTGCAGAGTAGGGCACCACCCGGGCGCAGAACCCGCACGGCTTCTGACAGCACTGCCACTGGATCTGGCACATGCTCGAGCATCCAGATAGTGATGGCCGCATCAAAAGAGTGATTCGAGAACGGCAGCGAAGTGGCCGTGGCCTGAGCTATCTGGGCCGACCTTGCAACCGAGCCTGGCAGAAAGCTTTGTGAAGCGTTCAGGTTTGCCCAGCTCAGGTCTATCCCCGTGAGGCAAAGATCGGGGCAGCGTCGCGCAATCTGGGCGAGTTCTGCTCCTACTCCGCAGCCAACTTCTAGTAGCGACCCGTGAACAGGCAAAGGCAATCCGGCAAACACCATGGGAGCCAAAATGCTGGCTTGATTCCACAGGCGAAGGCTCTCTTCATTGCTAAATCCATGGATGTATCCCGAGCCCGTCATGGCATTTGATGATACACACGTGGACAGAGCTCACAGATAGTGTGACAAGCCGGCATGGGCTTCTGATTCTTTACGCCTGAACGAGGAGACTTGCAGCGTGGACGTAGCAATAGTTGGAGCGGGTGGAGCCTGCGGCAGGCAAGTCGCGATGCAGTTGCTTGATAGACGGGTGATTCCGCCAACCTCACGGCTTCAACTTGTTGCTCGCCAAGGTGGTGATAGCGAGCATGAGCTGTGGGGGCTGCGCTCTGACCTGCAGGATGCCTTTGCCGATTGGGCACCTCGTATTGAGCTTGCATTCTGCCCGGAGGAGGTAAACGCAGAAATTATTGTGATGATGGCCGGTGCCACTGTTTCGCTTGATCCAGGAGCTCCTGTTGACCGGCTTGCTCTGGGCAGGCTCAACGCCGAAATGTTTGAGGACCATGCCAAGGCATTTGCCAAGCTGTCCAGACCGCCGCTGGTGATTGTGCAATCCAACCCGGTGGAACTAGGAGTTCATATCTTTGCTCAGCACCTTCCGCCAGAGCATGTACTTGGTGCTGCTGGACTCTCTGACACACTTCGCTTTCGGCGTGAACTCGCCCTTGAGTTTGGCGTGCCAAGACCCCGGGTGAGTGCGCTAGTTCTTGGCCAGCACGGCGATCACCTAGTGCCAGTGTGGAGTTCAATTCAAGTCCAAGGTATGACTCCCAAGGAAGTAGGCGCAGGGATTGATAAAATCCGTCAAGGCCGTCAACTCAGTGATCTTCCACAACAAGTTGCCACTGAGCGCGCTGCGATGCTGCAGTTGATTCGAGAGGGTCGATTCCAAGATGCCTATGAGCAAGTCATAGCGTTACCGGCCGATCTTCGTGTGGGCGTCAAGCCGTTCTTTACTGCATTCACTTCAGGCAGGACTACCGAGATTGTTACGGCACATGCAGCGTTAGACATCGTTGCGGCAATTGTGAGCGGCACATCGTTGAATCTTTCTGCGCAAGTTGTTTCGGACCGTGACTGGAACAACTTGGTGGCGCCAATCGCTGCGCCAGTCTTGTTGGGTTTCTCTGGCTGGCAGCTGATTGTTGAGGCCAGCTTGGCCGATGATGAACTCGCAGCACTAGCCGCAGCAGATGCCGCTGTTCAGGCAGCAATCTCTGCCGTTCTTGACCCGGCTTGAGCTCATAAAACATGAGCTACTGAAGTAGTTGTAAGCGGCTGAATCACTCCGGCCGAGACAGCGTTTCAGAAGGGCCGCTGGTGTACCACGTTGCGCGCTCTGCCTGAAGTAGCAATAGCTTACGTTCGGTTCCCCATCGGTAGCCGCCAAGCGCGCCGTTTGCTGCAGTCACCCGATGGCAGGGAATGACCACTGCTACTGGGTTTGCAGCACAGGCCGAAGCAACTGCTCTGGCGGCTGTTGGCATACCAATTGCTATGGCAACCTCGGTGTAGCTCAACGTGCTACCGAACGGAATCTTGCGTAGGTGTTGCCACACTTTTTGCTGGAATGCAGTGCCTCGAAGATCGAGTTGCAGCTTGGCTTCTTCGGCCGGATTGCAGATGTATGCCGCTGCGGCTGCAACAGTCGCAGCGTGGCCAGCATGAGTTCCGCCCGCTCGCAGCAATGCTTCAGGCAATCGTTGGTTCAGATTCCGCACAAGTTCAGCTGCCGAGTCGCCTAGCAAGATGCCGCATACTCCGGTGCTGCTTTGGGCAATCAACACCTTGCCTATCCAGCAATCGCTCACCTCATAGGTGATTTGCTCAGCGTTGAACCTGTCAGGCATGTCTGCAGAGTAGGTGCCAGTAGATATTTGGTTGGTAAGTTTGCGAAGTGACAACTACCTCAAGTACTTCGCTCACCGAAGCCAGCCGAGCGGTTCGGCCCTCCGTTGGCTTGTTCTGTCTGTCTCTAACAGCTTTCACCGTGCTACTCGCCGACGCAGCTGCGGCACATCCAGGTGATAGCGGGCACGGTTCTTCGGGCATGCAGAGTCTGCTGCAGGGGATCATTCACCCGATCACTGGGATTGACCACTTGCTTGCAATGGTTGCGGTGGGTGTGTTGGCTGCAACAAGCAAAAATCGCAAAGTGGCATGGTTCACTCCCGTTGGGTTTCTTTGCGGCATGACCATTGGTGGGCTGCTCGGAGTGTCTGTGTTGTCATCGGTTGCCCTGCCTGGCGCGGAGTTGGCAATTGCGCTGTCGGTGGTTCTCCTTGGCGTATTTATTGCAACGCTCACCAAGACCGCCGGCTGGTGGCTGCCCATCAGCGCCACAGTATTTGGGGCTTTCCATGGCTTAGCTCACGGAGTTGAACTGCCTAGTCGCGCCATTCCAGTTTCTTATGTGGCGGGGTTTCTTATTGCCACAGCGCTGCTGCATGTAGCTGGAGCGGGTATTGGCGTAGGTCTGCGGCACTCTCCACGTACCCGCCAGATAGCAGCCGCAATTATCTCATCTGCGGGAATTGCGTTATTAATTAGTATTTGAGTTTGGGTTCGACAGCATTGGCAGTGAAGAGGGCAAAGCCTTAGAGCCGCCGAGTGATTTGGCGTTGTAGAGAGCAAAGTCTGCCTTGGTCAGGCTTTCGGCGCTCAGCGGGCCCACATGTAAACCAGCCGAAGCGCTAATCCAAACCTTGTCATCACTGAGAGCGCTAATTGCGGCAATCAGCCGGTCTGCAATCTCTGATAGTTCCTCAAGTCCTGTTCCAGGGCAGGCAACTAAGAACTCATCCCCACCCCAACGACACAAAATGTCGGTTGGCCTAGTTCCATTACGAAGAGCTTGTGCAATCTTTTGCAAAAGGAGATCGCCCACTAGGTGGCCCATCGTGTCATTGACAGATTTGAAGTTATCTATATCAATTAAGATCAGCCCTACGCTTGGCAAGGTGGCACCGCTGCCTTCATCAAAACCAGCCCAACGATCAAACCCTCTTCTATTGAGCAGTTGGGTCAGGCAATCCTGAGATGCAGCCACAGTCTCTACGTCAAGTGCTGAGCGCGCATCGCGCAGTTGGCGATCTGTGCCTATTGCCCTTTTCAGGATTACTTCTGTTGCCGCACAGAGCGCATTTTCACAAGTGGTGGCATGAGCTAGGTGTGCCTGTGCGATCAGCTCTCTCAAGTTGTGGACCACTTCGGAGGGTAACGCAGGCTCTAGGTGGTCGATGAAAAATTCGGCAACCAGGGCAGAGGTTTGACGATTGAATCCCCAGGCAGATGCAAATTGCCGGCCAGCTTCAATTTCTTTCAGACGTGGGTCGAACGAGCGCATATCCTCTGCAACAACATAAGCCCCCGAGTCTGGCGTGAGCAGGGTAAGTCCCCAGTAGGACACAAATGAGTCCTCGGGATCGAGTTGCACCTGGTGCAGGCCAGTGCTCTCGACGGGAGTTCCTGCAAAAGCGACCACTACGGTCGCTCCTTTTTCGGCCAATTGAACATACTGCGTCGAGAAAGCTTCAAAGTATCTGGCGTGTTGGGCCAAGCAAATCACGGCCGACCCGGCAGGCGCATGATTTGCCACGGCTTCAATGGTTGCCGACACGTGTCGCAAGTCTTGCTTGGTCTGAACTGTCGTATGTTCAAGAAGTGGATTCAGCATAGATTTTACAAACGGCCCTAAGTTCAGTAGTCGTGAGCACATTTTAGCGCATAGCTAGCGCTGCTTGCGACTAAGAGTCTCTGCTTGGAACTGCTGGCGCTGGCGGCCTAAATTCATTCAATGGCGCAAAAGCGGTGTGATGTTGTGGTCGTAGGAGCAGGGCTCGCTGGGTTAGTCGCCGCAAAAGAACTGCTGACAGCCGGCCGGTCCGTCCTACTTCTCGAGGCCTCAGACGGCGTTGGCGGCCGAGTGAGAACCGATCAGATTAATGGATTTACGGTGGATCGCGGCTTCCAGGTGTTGCTGACCGCTTACCCAGAACTAGATAAACAGCTAGACCTGCAAGCGTTGAACCTGCGCAAATTTGACCCAGGTGCACTGCTGTGGATGAACCACAAACTGCAGCGTGTTGGTGACCCATTACGCCAGCCTTCAGCCGCTTTCGCGTCGGCTTGTGCACCAGTGGGAACCCTGTCAGACAAGTTGCGACTTGGCAGACTCTTACTCCGATTAAGGCGGGCAGACCCAAAATCGTTACTGCAAGGTGAAGACATGACCACCATGCAGGCCCTGCAAGCGGAAGGGTTAAGTCCAAAGATTATTGACCGGTTCTTTCGACCGCTCGTTGGTGGCATCCAACTTGATGCCGACCTCACTGCAAGCCGTCGGATGTTTGATGTGGTGCTGCATTGTTTAGCCGTTGGTTCATCAGCAGTGCCCGCCGCTGGGATGGCGGCAATTCCCCAGCAACTCGCTGCGGCGCTTCCCGCTGGCGTACTTCGGCTCAACACCTCCGTAACACAGGTGCACCCCGGCAAAGTCATCACATCGGCGGGGCAGATAATTACTGCAGACAAAGTAGTTATTGCAACCGAAGGCCCAGCGGCGGCCAGTCTGTTGGGTATGCAGCGAGTTCAGTCGCGGTCCGTCTCTTGCGTATGGTTTACAGCTGATCAACCGCCGTTTACCCGACCATTAATTGCGCTCGACAGTTGCCAGAGTGGTCCAGCGCTCAACCTGGCGGTAATGACCAACGTTGCTCCTGAGTACTCCCCAGATGGTTCTGCACTCATTGCCGCAGCCTGTCCCAACTTGGGTGGCAGGACACAAAAACACGTTGACCAAGCAGAACTTGTTCAAGCAGTTCGAACTCAGATGCAAGGGTGGTTCGGAAAGCAGGTTCAGGCCTGGACGCATTTGACAACCAACGTCATTGCGCATGCCCAACCAGACAGCGGCCCGCCTTTTTCACCTAAGCGAAACGTGGCTTTGGGCGATGGTGTTTTTGTTTGCGGCGATCACCGCGATACTCCCTCAATCCAAGGGGCCATGTTTTCTGGACGTCGCGTGGCAGAGAGCATCCTCAATGAGTCACTACCGGGCGGCTGAACTGACAGATTCTGAGCAGCTAGAGCCTAGGCAGAGGCGTTCAAGGTTGTTGTTTCTAGCTTTCTAAAACAATTGTCATAGTCAATGCATCTAAACTCGCCCACCATGATCACAAAAGACGGCGCACATGGCTGAATCCTTTACTACCTATGCTGCCAATGAACCCTTTCCAGGAACTATTGGGCGTACAGCAGAGAGCTCGAGTCCGGCATGGCCAGCGCGGCAGCAGCCACCAGAGGGTGCCCCCAATATTGTGATGATCGTGCTCGATGACGTTGGCTACGGGCAACTATCTGCTTTTGGCGGACTCTGCGAAACACCAAACCTTGACCGCCTTGCAGACAACGGTCTGCGCTACGCAAACTTTCAGACCACAGCGTTGTGTTCTCCCACTCGCGGCTGCTTGCTGACGGGTCGCAACCATCACAGTCTTGGCCTTGGCGCCATTACAGAGCTCTCAATGGGGTATCCCGGCTTGAACGGCACCATGGGGTTTGAGCACGGATTCATTTCAGAAGTGCTAGTAGAGCAGGGATACAACACGTTTGCAGTTGGCAAATGGCATTTGACTCCATCGCAAGAGACCACACCGGCAGGCCCGTTTAATCGTTGGCCGTTAGCTAGAGGTTTTGAGGGGTTCTACGGGTTCCTCGGCGGAGACACCGATCAGTTTCATCCTGACCTAGTGCACGACAACCATTCAGTGCGCCAGCCCTCTACACCAGCAGAGGGATATCACCTGAACGTGGACTTGGCAGATCGCGCTATTTCGTACATTGCAGATGCCCATTCAAGTGCTCCCGACAAGCCATTTTTCTTGTGGTTCGCGCCTGGCACCGGACACGCCCCTCATCAGGTCGAGTCGCAATGGATAGAGCAGTACAAGGGTGCTTTCGATGACGGTTGGGACGCATACCGCACAAAGGTTTTTGAACGGCAGGGCAAGCTCGGCTTATTAGCACCAGGGACCGAGCTTTCTGAGCGTGATCCCGATGTGGCCCCCTGGGATTCACTGACTGCCGAAGCACAGCAGCTTTACGCCCGCCAGATGGAGGTATACGCAGGCTTTATCACCCAGACCGACTTCCATATTGGCCGCGTACTTGAGGCCATTGAAGCATTAGGCGAGTTAAACAACACTCTCGTGATTGCTGTATCAGACAACGGAGCTAGCGCCGAGGGCGGCGAACACGGCACTCGCAACGAGGGCATGTTCTTCAACTTGGCTCCTCAACGACTTGAAGACAACCTAGAGGTGATGGATCAGTGGGGCAGTGAGAACACTTTCAATCACTATTCTTGGGGATGGACTTGGGCAGGCGATACGCCGTTTCGCCGGTGGAAGAGAGAAACGTATCGGGGCGGAATCACCGACCCCTGCATCATCTCTTGGCCTGCTGGAATTGCTGCACGAGGAGAGGTGCGACACCAATATGCTCACGCAATTGACATGGTGCCCACCTTGCTTGAAGCAATCGGCATAGCCAGCCCCGAAGCCATTCGAGGAGTTGCTCAATCTCAGGTGCATGGTGTGAGCCTGCTACCGACTTTCGCCGATTCCAATGCCGAGGACCGCCACCGCACTCAGTATTTCGAGATGATGGGTCACCGCTCCATCTACCACGAGGGCTGGAAAGCAGTTTGTCCCTACCCAGGCCCGAGTTTGGTTGAAGGTGCCGAGCGTGGTCACCCGTTTGGAACTGCAATCACCGAGGCAATTCTTGATCAGCTTGAGGCAGCTGACTGGGAGCTTTATAACCTACAAGACGATCCCTCAGAGACCCAGAACTTGGCTGCCGAGCAGCCCGAGCGTTTGGCTGGACTTCGTGCCCTTTGGTGGGAAGAAGCCGAAAAGTACAACGTACTGCCGCTTGCTTCTGGAGATATCGGTCGACTCGTTGCACGGAGACCAACCGTTGGCGGCGGCCATAAGGTGATCAAGTTCAACCCAGGCGGCTCTCCGCTTCCCTTTACCGGTGCACCTAGGGTGTACAACCGGACTCATGCAGTGATTGCTCAGCTGAGTATCCCGGCGGGTGGCGCTGAAGGGATATTGCTTTCTCATGGCAATCGCCATGGCGGTTATGCAGTGTTTCTCGTAGATGGTCACCTTAATTATGTGCATAACTACCTGGGCCTGAAACGCTTTACCGTGACCACTGATGCATCCCTATCTGAGGGTGACCACGAGGTTCGCATGGAGTTCGCTCCTTCCGGTCCACCCAACTTTTTGGAAGGTCTTGGTAGCCCTGCACAGGTGCGTCTTGTAGTAGATGGCACCCTGGCAGGTTACGGAGAGCTTCCCTACACCGTTCCCAACTTGTTCTCTACTGCGGGAGTGAGTTGCGGCTACGCAGCATTCGACACGATTGACCCATCGGTATACGAAGCGCCGTTTGCATTCACAGGAATAATTCATAACCTCGAAGTTGATCTAGGAGGAGAGCTCGTTATTAACCCTGCCGCCGAGCTAGCTGCGCTGATGGCACAGCAGTAGAGCAACAGAGCAATCCGCCACCTTCAGAAACAGTTGCCAAAAGCCTTATTAGGTCTCCGGGCACGCCGATAGGAACTGCGCATTGAGTTCAACAGGAACTTCTTCACGAACTTTCAGGAGATCATATGAACGTCGTCGGCAACCTAGTAACAGCAACGCTCAAATGGTCGGCACTTCGTGGCCAGCAAATTTCTGAGCAGGTTCGTACTGGCTGGCTCATTGCTTATACCGACAGCGATCTGAAGTTCTAACACTCGGCCTGTAACTACTTCAGGTCTGTAACTACTTCAGGTCTGTAACTACTTCAGGTCTGTGGGTCAAGAAGAACTAGCGGAATTTCCCGGTCAGTCTTTGACTGGTATCCCGCATAATTCTTGTGGTCTTTGGTAACTAGTGGCCACAGTTTTGCCCGCTCTTGAGTCGACGCTACCCGTGCTGTCATCTGCTGCTTTGGCTGACCTTTGAGTACCACTCCCACCAGCGGATTCTGCACCAGGTTGAGGTACCAAGCCGGATGCCGGTCATCTCCGCCTCTTGAGGCCACCACCACCAGGGTGTCTCCTTGCTGGAGCGGCGAGGTCAGTAGCACTGCTCGTTCTTGTCCACTCTTGCGTCCGATCGTGGTGAGTTCAATGACTGGCATGGACTGTGCGCTCCACCCAAGTTTGCCTGCGCTCACTTTGAGTATCACTCGGTGGGCGCTGTTCATTGCTTTCATCAGGACGTCGCTTGGCATCTTTGGATTGTACTTGCTGAGGCTGTCAGGACTGAACAGATCTTCGCCGCACAGGCATGTTCGACTACTTTTGATGCAGGGGGTCAAACGATGTTTGTAGCTAAGTCAGCAGGAATTACATGGAACAGGGCAGGGTTCGGTGTTCTCGTTCTTTCAATACTCGGCCTTGTCAGCGTTGCCTGCGCCGCTGCACCGCCGCCGCCCATTGCAAGTAATTTGCCTGGCTCTGACGGGCCTTGCTCGGCTCTACCTAGTCGGGCAGTTGCCAATCCGGCGGAGTGGCAACTTTCAGTAAACATCTTTGAGCCTGCAGGCTCGGGGCAGCCCTTCACCGGTGGAAGCTGTAACGATGCATCCCGCCCAGTCATCTTCTTTGCTCACGGTTACACGGCGAGCTTTACCGAGGGTTATGCAGCGCTACTCAATCACCTAGTCAGCAATGGGTTCATTGTGATTTACCCTGGCTATCAAATTGCGTTTGACCCGCCTCAGCAATACCGGGCGATCAATGCTGGCTTTGTTGCAGGAGCCGCTGCTACCCCTCGGGCCGATACTGATCGCGCTGGATTTGTTGGTCATAGTTGGGGTGGGGGAATGACGCCACGCATGATGCAACTTGCTGCGGGACGCGGCTGGGGTCGGACTGCTCTGTGGTCTGTTCTGTTCGCTCCGAGCCATCCTTACGAAGTTGGAAATGGCCCGATTTCTTTGCCCACAACTGCAAGAATGTTGGCCGTCTCCTTTGATGAGGATTACTTCCTCGATATGCGAATCTCTAATGACATCATCGAATCTGTAACTCTTCCCCCAGGCAGTGCCCAACACTTGTTGGTCAGGTCAGATCGCAAGGCTCGACCATGGCTTGTGGCCGATCACACGGTTCCAGTCACGTTAGGAACCTCAACCGATACTGGTCTTGATCTTGATCATTTAGATCGCTGGGCTGTGTGGCGACCAATCGATGCCATATCGGGATGTCAGCTGTCTGGCGTTTGGTGCTCAACCGATCTTGAAGATATGGGAACCCAGCCAGATGGTCATGTAGTGCGCCGCGCACAGTTGGTGGGGTCGCAAGTTGACGTTGGCCCGCCCGCTCTTGTTGAGTGCACCGGACTAGTCAAGTTGCTCAGTCAAAGGCGCTGCGGCTGAGGCTGATTTACTTAAGTCGCGCGGTAAACTGTGTTTATCATGGTTGCCTCCGAGTCCTCTGATCAGAGCAATGAGGGGCGCGATCCGCCAGCAATTTCAGCTGGCCGAAGAGAGCGTGCTGGAGTTCCCAAGGCACGGGTCACCCCCGGGTTTCGAGCTCATGTAGCTGCCGATCAGATAGCACGCAGAGCCTTTGGAAGACTTCGCCACCCGCCAGATGCCGAGCAGTTACGGCGTATTTCTACCGAGACACAACGAGCGGCTGCGATATTTAAATCCAAAGGCTGGCTTGATAATCCTGGCTCATATCACCCACAGCCACCCGCACTGCTCGACCCTATTCTTCGGCCAAGCCGCTCATCAGGTATGAGCATAGAGCGATTGAAGTTTCCAAGCGGTTGGAAGCCTCCTGTAGGAGTGCCGGGTCGGCAGCGCTGGATGCAGTACCAAGAAAATACCTTGGGCCGTGCAACCGTTGTGCGTCACAAGGCCGGCAATCGCCCGTGGGTGCTGTGCATCCACGGCACCGGACAAGGCGCAGATACTGACCTGCGGTCGTTTCGCGTCAGACATTTATACACAGAGTTGGGTTGCAACGTGGTGCTGGCCATCCTTCCGCTGCATGGCCCAAGGCAAGCTCCAAAGAAGGTTGAGGCAAGGTTCCCAACTCTTGATGTGCTCGACAATGTCAATGGTATTGCGCAGGCAGCTTGGGATGTACGCCGGCTGCTGTCTTGGATTCGTAATCAAGAGCCAACTGGGATTGGCCTGATGGGGGTGTCGCTCGGCGGGTACATTGCCGCGCTAGTAGCCGGCCTAGAAGACCAGCCCCTGCAGTGTGTACTTCCAATCATTCCAGCTACAGACTTTCCGAGGCTGTTCTCACAACAGTCTCCGCCGGCCCTGCGTGACCAGATGCTGCCGTTCCTCAAGGAGTCGCAGCAGTTGCACTCGGTGGTGTCACCACTGAGCTTTACTCCGAGTACTCCAGTAGACGCGCGGGCCCTTGTTGGTGGCCTTGCAGACAAGCTGATTGACCCAGTTGAGCAAGTGGCCCCGCTTTGGGAGCATTGGGGTCGTCCAGCAATACTCTGGTACCCGGGTGGGCACTTAGGTCACGTGATTCGTAGTGACTTGTATTCGTTTATTGATGAACGGCTCAAGTTGGCAGGTTTGAGCACCGTCTGAGTTTGCTGTTAGCGGGCTGAACCGAGCGACCCCCGAGGCACCAAGCCGCTAGGTTGCGGCGCTGCCTTTTGCTGGTCGAAAGAATTCACTTTGGATCACTCAAGAAATTTCTTGTCATTGTCGAAACCTTGTGAGTGCCGCCTGTTGAAACCAGACAACTTAAAGACCTAACGACCAAGCCAGCACACGCGGGTCAAGCTGTGCCAACACCCACGCGGCGGGGAGCGCTGCTTGGTGGCTTAACTGCTGGCGCTGCAGTACTCGCTAGTGCTTGTGCTCCAACTGCGCCCGACAGCTCCGTTGGCATAGAAGCACGACCAGCCAGACTCAGAACGCCTCCAACAACAGTCCCAGTAACTGTCGCTCCAACCACTGGTGGTCCGGGTTCTCTTCTTCCAGCTTGGCCTGCTGCTTGGGCTTCACCCTCGGTATGGCATGTGGCTAAGCGCCTAACGTTTGGTCCGACGCCCAGAGTTGTTTCACAGATCACTGCTGTAGGAACCACCGCTTGGATCGATGGCCAACTGAACTACATGTCTATTTCAGACCCTGCAGTCGGGGCAGCAACATCATTTTATGAGTGGTCCCGCGGAAGCGCACAGGAGATTGCTACTAAGGGCCAAGAGTGGCGAGTTGTAGTCGATCTGCCTCTTTCGACGGCGTTGAGCGCTGTGGTGTCTGAGCGACAACTCTTTGAACGAACTGTCGGGTTTTGGTGGGATCACCTCAATGTGGATGTGAATAACAGAGCTGCACAAAATCATTGCCCTAGCTATGACGCTGATGTGATTCGTAGCAATGCGTTTGGCAAGTTCTCTGACCTGCTTATGGCCTCAGCCAAATCTGGTGCCATGTTGAATTACTTAGATCAGGAAAGTAGTCGGGCCGATGGCCAGCGGGTACCAAATGAGAATTACGCCCGAGAACTGATGGAGCTTCATACCGTTGGGGTAAACGGCGGTTATAGCGAAGCAGACGTAGTTGCAGTCTCGTACTTGTTCTCTGGCTGGACTCTGAGCAACAAGTGGACTGGAACATTTGCTTTTGACTCAGGGCGTCATGCGCTCGGGCCGTTTACCTCCTCAGCAACAACTGTGCTCGGCTGGAGTCGCGGATCGCTCACTGGAGTTGCTGCTGGCGAGTCATTTATTCGCCACCTTGCGCGTCACTCGGTGACTGCGCAGCGCCTAGCGCACAAGCTTTGTGTTCGCTTCATAGGCGAACATGTCGGACTCAACGATGCAGTAGTCCGTGCTGCACGAGATGTGTACGTAGCCAATGACACACAAATTGTTCCCACTCTTCGTTCGATTCTGACGTCTGCAGAGTTTGCAAACTCAGCCGATAAGAAAATCCGTAGACCGCTCGAGCTGCTGACCGCAGGCCTTCGAGCCACTTGCGATGCACCTTTCAACAGCAGTACCGCAGAAAATACCAAGTGGAACTTTTATGCAATCCTGACTGCCCTCAGCGCAATGCCACATCATTGGCCAACCCCTGATGGTTACCCAGACAAAGATGCTGCATGGGTCAGCGTTGGCTCAATGATTAGCCGCTGGAATCTTGCAACTCTTTTAGGTGCCGGCAATATTCCCGGCTTTAATCGAGACTGGTCCATGCTTCCAAACTGGACCTCTGGACTTACGGTCGGTGACTGGCTAGAGGGCGCTGCGCAGCGAGTAGGAGTGGCACTTGACCCTGCCGTCAAGGCGCGCATGCTGAGTTCGGTGGGGCGGGTTGATAGCACCCCAATCACAGCGGCCGGCAATCGCTGGGTGGCACCAAAACTCTTGGGCCAACTCATGCAACAACCGCAGTTCCAGACAGTATGAATGAGAGCAGTATGAATGAGAGCAGTATGAATGAGAGCAGCATGATTCAGACCCAGCTCACTCGCCGCAGGTTCCTTCGTAATTCTGGCCTTGCCGTTGCTGCAACCGGGTCGGCAAGTTTGTTACACACTCACGCAGCGAGTGCTCAAGACGGAACGCCTGGAGTATCTGCAGTTTCTGCAGGCACAGGCAACACCCTGCTCGTGATTACTTGTCGCGGTGGAATGGACGGTTTGTCGCTGCTAGCTCCGGTGTCTTTCCCCGAGTACTACGCGTTGCGCCCCTCAATTGCAGTTCCACAGCAGGCAGCCCTTGGGTTAGGAGGCGCTCGGAGTGACTCACGCTTCGCATTTCACCCTGCTGCGACTCGGCTTTGTGGTATGTACAACCAGGGAAGTGTTGCCGTTGTGAACTCTGCTGGGGTGAGCAATGGCTCTCGTTCGCACTTCGACGCGCAGTCATTTCTTGAAGGTGGCATAGTTGATTCCAACGTCTCGCCTACTGGTTGGGCTGGCCGTTGGATGAGTTCAACACTTGCAGCATCTGACCACCCGCTACGTTGTCTAGCGATTGGCAGTGGGCTACCAGCTTCGCTTAGAGGTTCTTCTGCAGTTGCGGCTTCTGGGTTTGATTCGCTGTCGTTGCTTCCTTGGGGGCCTTCGGTTGAAACTGTCGCAGCGAGCACTGCTGATTTATATAACCGGATTGGCGTGCATTCGGCGCTCACACCTTGGGCTGCTCCTACGCTTGGCACGATTGCCGAGGTCTCTTCTCTTGGAACACCCGAGCGTCCAGAATCGTTTCCAAATACAGAAATATCAAAAAATCTTTGGCCAATTGCGCGCTTGTTGCAGGCGGGGTTCCCAATCGAGGTTGCGCATGCAGAGATGCATGACTGGGACACACACGACGCTATGGGGGCTGCTACAAACACCTCGGCTCGCATGTATAGCCAAGTAAGCGAACTCGATACTGCCATTGGCGCATTCTTTGACTACCTGGGTTCAGCCGGTGCACGAGTCACTGTTGTTGTGGTCAGTGAGTTCGGAAGGCGTGCCTATGAGAACTCCTCTGGCGGGTGTGACCACGGTCGGGCCTTTCCCATGATGGTTATTGGTGGGGGAGTGCGCGGCGGGGTCTACGGCGACTTCCAAGGCCTAAGTGACGCTGCGCTAGATCAGGGTGATGTTCGAGTCACTACTGATTACCGGACTGTGTTGTCTGAACTGCTCTCGCAGCGCCTTGGTGCAAGTAGCTCCGTGCTCAACGCCACGTTCCCGCGATTCTCGCCAACTAGTTCTTGGCTCGGACTCGTCTCTGTCTAACTGTTAGAAACCCTCCAACATAAGCAGGTCAGGTTTACTGGCGGATAAACTTGCCATCTTTACAGTGCAGATGCAGGTCTACCGGCGCAAAGCTCGGCGACTCGTGTGTAATCAAGATGGTGGTCAAGGCCGGTCGGAAACGCAGAACACTCTGGATCACCTCGGCTTGCATTTGGGCACCTAAATGCTCAGTTGCTTCATCAAGAACCAATATCGGCGCACAAGTAAGTAGCGCACGAGCAATCATTAGACGTTGGCGTTCGCCTCCGCTCAGTCTGCCTCCGTTTTCGCCGGCACGCTCGCTCAGACCGCTTGGAAGTTCTCGTATCCACTCACCCAAGCCGACGACATCGCAGACCTCGAGCAGTTGCTCCTCGGTTGCGTGGGAGTTGCCGAGCAGCAGATTGTCTCTCAGCGTGGTGTCGAAGAGATGGTCATGCTGGGCAACGACGGCTACCAAAGATCTTGCATCTGTAGATGCCAACTTATTGAGTTCGGATCCCTTCAGTTGAATTGACCCTTGCGAGTAATCCCAGAATCGCAGCAGAAGGTGAACAAGGGTTGATTTGCCAGAACCGCTCGCACCTGTGATGGCTACAAAGCTCCCGGCAGCAATCACTAGGTTCGCGTTTTTAAGTACCAAGGGCTCTGTTGTGGCATAGCGAAAGCTCAGGTTGGTTAGGCGCAGGTCGGCAACTCCGGTCTTGCTGCGCGCAAGGGCTAGAGGTTCGGCTGGCTCCACTACCTGAGGGGCAGTTTCTACAAGCGTAGTTAGGCGGCTAGCAGCTGCTCGGGTTCGGTCTAGGTGTTCGTAGGCGGCGCTTAATGGCCCGAGGGCTTCAAAGGTGGCAATGGCAACTAGTGGCAGGACTGCCAAGTAAATCCCTTCGACGGCCCCCGCCCTCACTAAAGAAACCCCAAACCCAAGCACCGTCAAAGCGGCAAGACCTACTAGCAAAGCAGTGAGCCCAGCGGCGATTCCGCGAGCCTGAGCTAGCTGTTTGCGAGCATGTTGTTGACTCGCAGTGATGCGCTCTGCGGCACCAACTAGTAAGTCTTCTCTGCCAAACGCAATCAAGTCAGCGATGCCAGTGATGCCCTCTACCAGAGTTGCATTTAGGTTTGCTTGTTGTCGGAGCAGCGACTCCGAGGATGTGCGGGTAAGCCTATGAAGCGCTACTGGAATAAGCACCCCGCAGATGATCACAAACACCAAAAGTGCCAGGCCTAACTCGGGGCTAAAGCCACCCAAGATTATGCAGCCCAGACTCACAGCCAAGGCGGCCGCTACCGGTGGAACTAGAACACGCAAGTAGAGATCTTGCAGGGTGTCGATGTCGGCGATTATGCGTGTCAGCAGGTCTCCGCTGCGCTGCTCGTACAGTGCCGCTGGCGCAAGAACTTCAATCCCTTGAAAGAACCAGATTCGGATGCGAGTAAGGATTTTGAAGGTGCCAAGATGCCCCACATAGCGCTCGGCATAACGAGACACTGCGCGAATTGTGGCAAACACGCGAACTCCAAGAATGGTGAGCGCAAGCGTGACGGTGGTATCTACAAGCGCCGACTTTGAGATCAGAAAAGCAGACATCGCCATCAGGCCGATGCCAGCACCAAGTGTGACAAAGCTCAGGAGCGCAGTAAGAGCTACCCAGCTGTGGTATCCACCGATCGATCGAATAATTCGCCGAGTGCTGCCACTACTTTGCCTGCCCGTAGTTTGGTGACCTGTGTCGGGGCTGGTGATGACGGTCCTAGTCATATCTGGTTCTCGGTGATTCGTCCAGCATTCAAACTGATCACTCGGTCGGCACACGCAATGGTTGCAGCCCGATGTGCAATAACTACTGCAGTTCGATGCTGAATCAGGGCAGTCATTCCGACAATAACTTGAGCTTCGGTCTCTTCATCAAGATGTGCAGTGAACTCATCGAGTAGCACTACGGGAGTGTCCATGAGCGCAGCGCGCGCAATGGCAAGTCGCTGTCGTTGACCTCCGCTGAGTCGCAGGCCGTTCTCCCCCAGAACAGTGTTGAACCCGTCGGGTAAGGCCAGAATGAACTCATCGGCACAGACCGCGCTAGCAGCGCTGTGGATTTGAGCGACTGAGGCCTGCGGGTTACCCAGTGCAATGTTTTCTGCAACGGTGCCGGCAAATAGTGCCGGTTGCTGCGGCACCCAACTAATGAGGCGCCGCAAGTCAGCCAAGTCCATGCTGACAGCTGGCAGGCCGTTGATCAGAATCTGCCCAAAATCTGGTTGCATAAACTGCATCAGTAGCTTGGCAAGGGTTGATTTCCCAGCCCCGCTAGGGCCGATCACTGCTACCGATTCGCCGGGCTGGATAATAAAGCTCGCATCTTCAAGCGCTGGCTTTGTGGCTCCGGGATAGCTGTAGCCAACATTGCGAAACTCAATTCCCTGCATCTGGCGGCTGGCTGTTGGGCCGCTCATTACCCGCTTTAGTAACGGCTGCGACACGCGCTGAGGTGGTAATGCGTTCAGCGTCTCAATCCGTTCTAAGGCAGTGTTTCCTTCTTGCCCAGCGTGGTACTCAATGGCCAAGCGGCGCAAAGGTGCAAAGAACTCGGGGGTCAGTATGAGCACGGCTAGCGCAAGATCAAACGAAATATCGCCACGGATCAATCGAAAGCTAATTTGTACTGCCACTAGCGCCGTTGCTGCAGTTGCTGCCCACTCCATCATGAGCGAGGTCTGAAACGCAGTGCGGAGCACATCCATAGTGGCCTCGCCATAGCGACGGCTCACCTGCTCAACCATCTCGGCACCATCTTGTGATCTGCCAAAGGCTTTGAGCGTGCCGAGACCCTGAATCATGTCTAAATAAAATGAACTCAACCAACCAAGCTCTTCAAAGCGTCGCTGAGTGAGCGAGCGGGTTCGACTGCCGATGACTGCAAGCAACAGAATGAGCATTGGTCCGGTAAACAACAAAATCAGGGTGGTCCAGGGGTCCAAAATTCCAATAGTTGCGAATACACCAGCGGGGACTATCGCCGCTAGGGCAACAGCTGGAAGAAACCGACTTACATACGGATCAAGAGCGTCGATGCCTTGCCCTAGCGTTATGGTGATCTCGGCAGTTCGTTCGTTGTTCAGGCCCGCGGGGCCAACAGCTACAAGATGGTTCAGAGTGGCTGAGCGAATCTTGTGTCGAAGCAGTCCGCTCGCCCGTTGCGAGCTGATTTCTGCAAGCCAGATGCTCGCTGCACGCAGCACTAACAACACCACCATGAACGCAAGTACTGGCAGCAAGTCGTTCAGTGGTTGCTGAACGATAAAGCCGTCATTTATGACTCCCGCCAGCAGCACGGTCCAAGCAACCAAAATAACTGCAGCCGACACTCCACCCAGGAGGGAAAACAGCACCCATCGCCTGACGAGCGGGTGCTCTGCAAGTAAGGAGCGCGGCCACATAGTTGTGAAGGTACTTGCTGATCACCGAAACGGCGATTAGTAGCTTTCTTGATCTAAGGAGACTTTGCCGCGGAAGAAGAAATACACCCCGGCTGTATACATCAACACAAAGGGCAGTCCAATCACAGCAATGACCAGCATCACTGCGAGCGTCTGCGAGGCGCTCGCAGCGTTTATCACGGTCAAGTCGTAGTCGGGGTCAATCGAGGAGGGAATCAGCACGGGGTACATACCCGCCGCCACGGTGGCAAGTAGTAAGCCAATCATGCAAGCTGACGCAATAAACGCGCTCAGATACTGTTTCTTCAAGAGAAACCTCCAACTGACTAGTACTGCAACCAAACCCAGCAGGGGAAAAATCGCAATCCACAGCCGGACTTTGTAATTGGTCGTGATCTCTTCATTGAGCAGCAAGGTCCAGGCCATAAGCACTGTCATCAGTGTAAAAAATACGGCCATGAGCTTGGGAATAAGTTTGGTGACCCGATCAAGCAGCAGTCCCTCTACTTTTTGAGTCAGAAATATTGCGCCGTGCAAGCTCAGCATGGCCACAGCGGTGGCTCCCACTGCAATGGCATATGGATTGAGCAGGTCGAGCAGGTTGAGCCTCATGTTGCCTGCTTGATCTACTGCAACTCCTTGGATCACGTTTCCCAGGGCAACTCCGAGTAGCAGGGTGATGCCAAAAGAGGCGGCAAAAAAGACCCCGTCCCACATGGCCCGCCATCGAGAGCTTTCTCGTTTTGAGCGGAACTCAATTGCCACGGTTCGCAGGATCAACACAAATAACACCAGCATCATTGCAGTATAAAAACCAGAGAAAAGAGAGGCATACACCAATGGGAATGCAGCGAACAATGCTCCGCCGCCCAGCACGAGCCACACCTCATTTCCATCCCAGACAGGGCCGATTGAGTTCAACAGAATTCGCTTCTCGGTGTCTGTGCGGGCAACGAAAGGCGACAACATACCAACGCCCAAGTCGAACCCGTCAAGGATGACGTAGCCCGCAATGATGGCTACGTACAGGACAAACCAAGTTGTGTTTAGCCACATATCAGTTATCCCTGCTTGAGACACGTGAACGATGCCGGAAGATTTCACCGAAGGAATCGGGAAGCGACTCGCTTGCCCCTTCTTCTTCGGGCGGCGGTGGTCCCTTTTGGATCATCTGGTTGAGCAGACTAATGAACATCATGAACACAAGCGCATAGAGAATCACAAACATTCCGATTGAGAACGCAACCTGGGCGAAGGTCACGTTGGGCGATTGCGCTCCATCAGTCCTTAGGAGTTGCCACACGACCCATGGTTGCCGGCCAAACTCGGCGGTCCACCATCCAGAGAGTGTGGCAAGTTCTGTCAGAACAATAGAAGAGACAAGAATCCAAAGCATCCAACGCTGATCCCAGAGTTTGCGCTTCCAAATCCACAGAATGCAGGCCATAGCGCCAATTGCAATAAACAGCATGCCTAGGTTGATCATCAAGTGGTACACCTGAAACACTAAATTGACGTTTGCCCACTCGTCTTTCGGGAATTCTTGAAGGCCCGTAACCTCGGCCTTTGGGCTTTGGTAGCTCAGAATGCTCAGCAGGCACGGGATCGACAAGCCACTTGTAGTCTCAGTGTCGGGGTTAGTCCACCCGATGATGTACATGGGTGCACAAGTAGTGGACGTATAGAGACCCTCCATTGCTGCGAGTTTCTCGGGCTGTTGGTGGGTGACCTCTATTGCTTGATTCGCTCCGAACAGCACAACCTGCAACACGGCCAGCACGGTAAAGATGGGAAGCGCCACTCGCATCATGGTCTTAGCCAACTCAACGTGGCGTTTTTTGAGCAGGTAGTAGGCAGCCACGCTGATGACGAGTGAGGTGCCAACCATCCAAGAAGCCGCAGTGACGTGCAGAATTCGCGGTCCAAATGATGGTGTGAACATCACGTCAGAAAAGCTTGTCATAAATGCCTGGTCGCCATAGCCGACATCTTTGATCGCGTAGCCCTGCGGGGTCTGCATCCACGAGTTGGCCATCACAATCCAGACAGCGCTGAATGTGGCGCCGGCCACGACCATGGTGGTGGCAAATAACCACATCTTGTTGCCCAGTTTGGTTCCACCAAACAGCATCAGGCCCAAAAATCCACCCTCTAGCATGAAGGCAAAAATGCCTTCCGCCGCTAAAAGGCTGCCGAAAATATTGCCGACGAAGCGCGAGTACACCGCCCAGTTGGTGCCGAACTGAAACTCCTGAACAATGCCAGTTGCAATTCCCATGGAAAAAATCAGTCCATAGATCTTCACCCAAAACATAGAGAGTTGACGCCACTTCGGGTCTTTGGTGCGCACTGACTTCACCCCAAAGATGATCAGCACTAGCCCGACACCTAAAGACATAGGTGGAAAGATGAAATGAAAGCTGATTGTTAAGCCGAACTGAATACGATGCAGCATCTCTGTAGTCATCAAGTGCCTATCATCAAGGAGAGAAGTCGACCGTAGCAGGCGAGCGCAGCATGAGAACTGAAGAACTAGTTCTGCAGAACAACAAGTTACGGGTCACTTTGTTGTCATACGGTGCCTCAATTCGCGGCCTAGAGATGCCAGATCAATATGGTGTTATGGGTCCGGTCCATCTAGTGCTCGACTCCGCGGAGCAGTACCGTGACCCAGACCGCAACCCTTACCTGGGTGCGTCGGTCGGAAGGTACGCCAATCGAATTTCCAACGCACGCTTCAACTTAGATGGCAACGAGGTTGCGCTCAAGGCGAATGAGGGTCCAAACCAATTGCACGGCGGGGAACGAGGGTTTGCTCGTTGCATGTGGCAGGTTCGAACTCATGAGCACACTCCGCACGGAGGAAGTGTCACTTTTGCGTTGAGTAGCCCCGATGGTGATCAGGGGTTTCCCGGCAACCTGAACGTTTTGAGCAAATATGAGCTTGACGGTGACACTCTGCGGATTTTGTATACCGCTACAACTGATGCGCCCACTGTGGTCAATTTGACCAATCACGGCTACTGGAATCTGGACGGTATGGCCACTGTTCGAGCGCATTGCCTGAGGTTGAACTCAACACAGTTTCTTCCGGTTGGCACTGATGGTCTTCCAGTCGATTCACTGCAATCGGTGCAGGGCACCCCATTTGATTTTCGTAACCGCACTTTGCTCGAAGATGCTCTGAACGCCCGGCCAGCAGGGTTTGATCACAGCTATGCAGTGAACGGTCCGCTTGGCCAACTGCGCTTTGCTGCACTAGTTGATTCAACGCTTAGCGGCCGTTGGATGTGCGTTCGAACAGATCAGCCTGCAGTGCAGTTCTATACCGGGAACGGGCTTGGCCTGCCCTTCCACAAGTTCGGTGCGCTGTGCTTAGAAACACAGATGTTTCCCGATACTCCGAATCATCCAGAACTTGGCTCGGCTGTTCTAAGACCGGGCCAAGAGTACCGATCAGTAACCGAACTGCGCTTTGGGGTGGGGCCACACCCGCTACTCGGAAAAGAGTAGGGCTGTGTATGTCGCTACTTGGTTCGAATTGGTAAGTAACTCGGAGACCACATCGCTTCTTGGATTGCCTCAATCGGACTTTCCACCGCAACGCGGTTCAGCCCTTCTGCCATCGCAGCGTTGACTACAGCCACAGCAACAGTTGCAGATACTTCTCGTAACTGACTGATTTGGGGAAGCAAGCCCTTGGTGTGGTCAGTCGGGTCAGCCAAGCTGGCCAAGGCACGCGCCCCGGCCAAAAACATTCCCTCGGACATAGTCGCTGCGCGGCACACAATTGTTCCAAGGCCCAGGCCAGGGAACAGCAGCGCATTATTGGCTTGGCCAATGCGGTAGGTATCACCATCTAGCTCAACGGGGTTAAACGGGCTACCAGTTGCCACTAGCGCAGCGCCCTGAGTCCAAGTCAAGATGTTGGTGGGGGTTTGTTCGGCTAATTGAGTCGGGTTAGACATCGGCAAAATGATTGGACGCTCACAGCCCGCATGCATCGACTCAATAATTTCTTTGGTGAACGCACCTGTTTGTGCAGAGGTACCGACCAACATGGTGGGGTGCAGGTTGCCTACTACCTCGGCTAATCCGAGCTTTCCTTCGGGTGACCGCCAAGAGTCAACCAAGGATGGGTCCTTGGCATACGGCAGTTGATAACTCTGCAGATTATCCATCTGAGTTGTTAGTAGCCCAGGTCGATCAATCAGAAAGATACGCGCTGCTGCATCTTGTGGGCTCAGCCCGTCTTGTTGCATTGCTAATGAGATCAGGTCTGCAATGCCCACTCCGGCAGAACCAGCGCCAAATATCACGACCTGCTGATCAGTGAGCGAACCCCCAGATACGCGCACCCCCGACAGAGCGCAGGCAAGTCCAACTGCGGCAGTGCCTTGAATATCATCATCGAAGGTGCACAGGTTTTTGCCGTAACGGGCAAGGATGCTGCGGGCCTGAGGCGCTGCGAAATCCTCCCAATGCAAAATGGCATGAGGAAACCTTTTGTTAGCGCTTGCTACGTAGGTGTCAATAAAGTTGTCGTACTCTTCGCCCCGGATTCGAGCATGTTTCAGGCCCAAGTAGCGAGGGTCTGTTAGTAGTTCTTCGCGATTAGTTCCCACATCTAGGCCAACTGCGATCACCCGGCTTGGATCTATACCGGCGGCCACGGTATAGACAGCAAGTTTTCCAATGGCTATGTCTACGCCGCCAACACCCCAATCGCCGATGCCAAGGATGGCCTCGGCATCAGAGGCAACAATAAGATCAACGTCATCGGGGCCAAGACCCGTGGCAGCAAGAGCTTTATCAATCTCATCAGGAGATTTGACGTTCAAGAATACGCCTCGCGGCCGGCGAAACAGGTGGCTGAACTGTTCAATAGCAGTGCCCACTGTTGGTGTGTAGACGATCGGCAGCATCTCTTCGGTGTGCTCACCGAGTAACGCATAAAACAGCACCTCGTTGGTGTCCTGTAGTCCACTCAGGAACACCCACTTCTCTATGTCGGTCTCGAAGGCAAGAAACTCGGTGTAGCTGCGAGCCGTCTGCTGCGCTAGTGACTCAACCGCTGGTGGCAACATGCCAGAAAGCCCAAGTTCGGCTCGCTCCTCGTGGGTGAATCCGGGACCTCGATTCAATTGTGGGTTGTCCAACACGTCCATGCCACGGCAATGAATCTTGATAGTTTTCTGACCATTTTCGGCGCGCTCAATTGAAAAGTGTCGTGAAGCCATGGCAAACAGTACTTTGCCAAAGTTCTGAACGCGACTTAACAGTAAGCCCAGCTAGTAGTTGTTTGTACCTTCTGCACAGCGGAGTCTGCGAGACTAACCCTCGCCCCTAGATGGTGAGGACTAAAAAATGATTCAGAAAATCGGCGCAAAGCTGTTGTGGCTCATGGTGCTTTTGGCGGTAGCTACGTTGCCGATGGCTTTGTTGAATCCTTGGTTTTTGTTAGCTGAGCTCCTGTTTGTGCCATTGGCCTTACTTGGCCTTTGGGATCTGTTGCAGAAGCGGCACAGCATCCTTCGCAACTTTCCGATTCTTGGCCACTTTCGGTTTTTTATTGAAGATATTGGCCCCGAGCTGCATCAGTACCTAGTTGAAGACAACACCAGTGGTAGGCCCTTTGATAGAGATACCCGCTCGCTGATGTATCGCCGTGCAAAGGGAGTAGCAGACGAGAAGCCTTTCGGTACTGAACGCGATGTCTATAGCTCTGAGTACGCATGGCTTGCGCATTCCATTGCTCCGCATCCTGTGATTAAAGACGCTGGAAAAAACTTGAGAATCACTATCGGCGGCCCCGACTGCACTCAGCCGTATTCCTCATCAGTGCTGAACATCTCGGCTATGAGCTTCGGCGCCCTTGGGGGGGCCGCAGTGCGAGCTATGAACCTTGGGGCACAGCGCGGGGGCTTTGCACATGACACCGGCGAGGGCGGAATTTCTCGTTACCACCGTGAGCACGGTGGAGACCTGATCTGGCAAATCGGGACTGGTTACTTCGGATGCCGAAATGCTGAAGGCGGGTTTGATCCCGAGCAGTTTGCAGCCAACGCCACCGACCCGCAGATCAAGATGATTGAGATCAAGTTGTCTCAGGGCGCCAAACCTGGCCACGGCGGGATCCTTCCAGCGGCCAAGGTGACAGAAGAAATCGCCGAAGCTCGACAAGTGCCGGTTGGCAAGACGGTGTTCTCGCCTACATACCATCAGGCCTTCTCCGACCCCAGAGGCCTGTGCGCATTTATTGAACAACTACGTCAGCTCTCTGGTGGTAAGCCAGTCGGTTTTAAGTTGTGTGTTGGCCACCCACTAGAGGTCATGTCGATTGCTCACGCGATTATCGAGACGGGAATTTGCCCAGACTTCATCGTGGTTGATGGGGGCGAGGGTGGAACGGGTGCGGCACCACTTGAGTTTTCTGACTCCATGGGGTTTCCGCTTGAGCCAGCGCTGGTGCTAGTGCATAACGTGATGGTCGGTGCCGGACTACGAGACAAGCTCAAAATCGGCGCTAGCGGCAAAATGGTAACGGCCTCTGCAATCGCAAGCTCGATGGCGCTAGGAGCTGATTGGTGTAATTCGGCTCGCGGTTTCATGTTTGCCGTGGGCTGCATTCAGTCTCAGAGGTGCCAGACCAACACTTGCCCGGTCGGAGTCACTACCCAAAACCCCAAACTGCAACGTGCCCTTGTGGTTCCCGATAAAGCAACTCGCGTTCACCAGTTCCATAACAACACCGTTGGTGCTTTGGCCGAGATGATTGCGGCGATGGGTCTTGATCACAGTTCGCAACTCTCGCCGTCCATGATCTTCAAGTGGTTTAACGATGGACGTGTCGACACCATTAGTCACCATTACACGTTCCATCAGCCCGGAGACTTGCTGAATGGCACCGCACCTGAGCTGCGGCAACTCGGCTGGGATATCACTACAGCCGAAACCTTTATGCCGCTCGGGCTTCCACAATCTGGAGTTCCCCTAGCACCTACTCCTGCCCCCTCAACTGCTGCTCCCTCAGCTACATGAATCGAATGGCTAACTAACATGATCGATCTTGCAACATACGTTCCTATGGGCGACAAGAAGAATTCAGAGTTCTTCGAGGAGTACCTACCCAAGGTATTTCAGCGTCGCGCAGAGTCTGGCCTGCCAGAGATTGTTGACCGTATGGCAGCAGTTGTTGTGCAGGTCGAACATGGTGATGGAATTAGGTATATTGCCGAACTTGCGCTCATGGGTCCGTACCGCTTGATTGACGCACGCATAACAGAGACCCACAAGGTGTATCTACTGCAATCGCGACCAGAGTTTCCCAGGATGATTCTGCTGGAACCGCTTTCTACTTCATTTGAAGACGAGGTGACACGTTGGAACCTGCTCTATCCGCTTGCAGCGGCAAAGCCAAATGCCCGGTACATCGGAGAGATTTATACAGCAACCTCGGTGAAGGCAGTTCGCAACGCACTCGAGCCTCAGGGCGTGCGCTTTGTATATGACGGCGAGACTGCAAACTCGTTTTACTACGGCGAACACCTGAGCTTTACCTTTCTGTCAGACTTCACTTATAACCGAGTCGGCTACGTAGATGTTCCACTAGACAGTCTCGAGGGATGCACACTTGGCGATAAGTTGCAGATCTCTTCAAAGAGTCAGCAACTGATTGATACTGCTGTGTCTCAGCAGGCAGAACACGGCATTGCCGACAAGGTCTTGGGCATTGATCACTTAGCCACGCGAATCTTGGCAGGTGAAAGAGAAGACGCGCTTCTTGAGTACCTCACTATGGTTCCGTACTATTTCTGGGGCGCCTACAACATCACCGAAATGAACTCCTCGACAAACGTGACTCGTCACCCTGATGTAGCAGATGACAAGCAGAGTCCTGCCCGAGTCTTTACGGCGAATAACACGCCGGCCATCGTCAACTCATTCGAGAACCGCCCGATGCCTACCGAAGACTTTGTGCGTAATTTCGGCCGACGCATGCACCACATGGCTTACGAGGTTGGCGACGGGGATATCAACGAGGTGAAGAATGTTGACTATGTGGTGAGTGAACTCACCAAACTAGGAACCCCGTTTTTGGCTGATGTAGTTGGTGAATGCAAAGACGAACCAAACCTCAAGCAGATTTTCTCAAAAAGTTCCCCGTACTCGTTATTGATTACTGAATATGTGGAGCGCTGCCACGGCTACGAAGGCTTCTTTACTCGAGACAATGTCGCCGCGCTCACAGCAGCGGCAGGCGCGTCGGAGCGTTTCGAGCACGGCCAGGTGTTTGATTGATTGACGCCGACTCAGTCCTCGTCGTCTAAGTCCAAGATTATTCGTGACGGGCGATCGTGATGCATATAGCTAAAACTCCAGTTTGCTATTGCAACAGCGCGGTTCTCTGACCCGCTGAGCAATGCCAAATGCACACTTCCCCACACCAATGCTGCGGCGGTTCCCGTTAGATGGATGTCAGGTGGAAGTGCTGCAACAGCCGCCTTGCGACCGACGGTGGCCATGCTGCCTTTGTCTTGGTACACAAACGGCTCTGGTTCTTTGTGCTTGCGGGTCATCCGGTCGATGGTCTTGCCGACATGCTCACCAGCTTGAAGGGCTACGGATCCAAGCTGCGGAAGCACCTTGTTGGTCTTTGCGTCCGTCGTCCAAGCCAGGTCTCCGATAACAAAGACTTCTGGTCGCCCCTCTAGATGCAACATCGGCTCTGTCGGAACCCGACCATGCTTTAGGTCTTGGGAGAGTTCGCTTGCCAACGGTGATGCAGACAGTCCTGCTCCCCAGACTGTGGTGTGTGCTTTGAGTACTTCGCCAGAGTTCAAGCTGACAGAATCTGCTGCGATCTCGGTAACTGATTCGCCAAGTCTGATCGTTACGCCACGTTCCTCAAGAGCCTGTTTGGTGTAATCACTCAATCCCTGATTGAACATGGTCAGAAGTCGGTCCCCGTACTCGACCAAAGTGATTTTTGCCTGCGCAACGGGTAGTCCCGGAAAGTCGCGTGCCAGCGAGGAATAGTACAAATCGGCCATCGCCCCGGCAGTCTCGACTCCGGTAGGGCCGCCACCGACGATAACCATATCTAAAGCGCCATCATCGACCATTGCGTGCGACTTATCGGCTGCTTCGAATCTTTTAAGTACCTGATTCTTCAGTTTGACGGCGTCATTGAGCGTATAAAGGGGGAAAGAGTGTTCTTCGGCGCCAGCAATGTTTAAGAAGTTCGCCTTTCCTCCAAGAGCGACTATCAGGTAGTCATACTTCTGTGGTTCCCAGTTGGAAAAGCTAACCAACTGATTCTCTAAATCAATGTTGGTGACCGAGGCTTGAGTAAAGGACAAATTCTTTTGTCGGTCAACAAAAGCTCGGATGGGGTAGCCAACCGTTGTTGGGTCGAGCACATCGGTAGCCACTTGGTACAGCAGTGGCTGAAAGGTGTGGTAATCGTGCTGATCCACGAGGACAATGTCCACCAGTGCTTTCTTTAGTTTGGATACTGCACCAATTCCGCCAAAGCCAGCACCAAGAATGACTACGACTGGTCGTTTAGGCATGTCAGCACGTTAGTCCCGCTAACAAGTCTGCTGCGCAGCCAGGCGGGGTTCTGGACCAAAACTAAGAGTAACGCTGCTGCCACTGTGGTGAAACATTTTAGAAACAATGATCCAGAAACCTGAAGATCTTCGGTAGCAGCGTCGAGCGACTGCTCTGACTCAACATCCCGAACTCACATCGCACACACAACATCCCACAGGGGGCAGAAATATGGATTCCGGTGACATCGCATGGATATTAATCTCCTCGGCATTGGTGTTGTTCATGACACCAGGTTTGGCCTTTTTCTATGGAGGCATGGACCGCAGTCGCAATGTGTTGAACATGCTGATGATGAACTTTTGGTGCTTGCTCACCATTCCTATTCTGTGGGTCATCGTCGGCTACTCAATAGCAGCTGGCAAACCTGACGGCAGCTGGTTCGGTGGTTTCGACGCAGCCTTCTTAAACAACATGGGCATTGGGTCTGGTAACGGTGTTAGCGGCCTACTCAGCGTGATTTTTTTGGGGATGTTTGCAGTAATCACGCCAGCGCTTATCTCGGGCGCGGTTGCCGACAGAATGAAGTTCTCTGCGTGGGCATTATTCGCACCAATCTGGATGCTTCTTGTGTTCGCACCCGTGTTCAAATGGGTATACGGCGGATGGCTCGGAGTGCGCGGTTCGCTTGACTTTGCGGGCGGAACCGCAATCCATGTGAACGCAGGCATTGCAGCACTCGTGGCAGTGATGATTCTTGGTAAGCGCAAAGGTTGGCCCAAAGAAGGCCACCCGCCTCACTCAATGCCGTTAGTAATGATTGGAACAGGCATCTTGTGGTTCGGCTGGTTTGGATTTAATGCCGGCTCGGCACTTTCTGCCAATGGCGTAGCGGTGCAAGCGTTCATGAACACTTTCTTGGCTGCGTCGGCCGCCGGTCTTGCATGGGCAGTGTCAGAGCGGATCAAGGACGGCCATGTCACCAACCTTGGCGCAGCGTCAGGCATTGTTGCGGGCCTTGTTGCCATAACCCCAGCCTGCGGTTACGTGTCTTCCATGTCGGCAATCTTCATTGGCCTGGCGGCAGGTTTGATCTGCTGTTTTGCAGTACATCTTAAATTTCGTGCTGGTTATGACGACGCACTCGACGTAGTTGGAGTTCACTTTGTGGGTGGCCTTGTAGGCTCGCTCATGATTGGTCTCTTTGCCGACGCCAAGTACTTCGGGGCTGACCACCTGAGCGGACTGTTCTACGGCGGGGGCTTCCGGCTTCTGGGCGAACAGGTCATTGCGAATGGCGTAACGATTGTGTACTCCGCAGTAGTAACCGCGCTTATTCTGCTAGCGCTTAAGGCAACCATTGGGATTCGTGTTTCTGAAGAGGTCGAAGATGTTGGTCTCGATATCTCAGAGCATGCCGAGACTGCATATCACGCCGACGATTCGATAATGGAACGTGCCTAATAACACCTAATGTGAGCGGCGGTTCATCGTTCATAGAGAGGCAACATTGAAGACATCCTTCTGTGAGGTTTGCTCCGTAATGTTAAACTGTGAGCGTCCCGCCAGAACCCCTTCAGCCAGATCACCTTCCCGGTTTTGATGGAATTGAACTACTGCGCTGGCCAGATCAAGACCTAGCGCGTCGGGCCTTGGAGCGGGCAGGAATCCCGCGCATTTTGGTGCTGTCTGGCAACGGTGAACCTCCAAGCGACCTTGGCTTTGATGAAGATTGGATTCGGGCTCCGTATCGGCACCAGGATTTAGAGGCACGAGTTCGACATCTGGCCACTTTGTTGCGAGTGCAGTCGAGTCAAGGACTGTGGCTAGATGAGCAGCGGGTGCTTCATCGCGGAAACCGCAGGGTGTTGCTCACGGCATTTGAGGCAGTCATCGCTAAGGCGTTAGTTTCCGCCGAAGGCGAGGTTGTGCGCCGGAGCCACCTAGAGAAATTGTTGTGGCCTGGTCATCACGCACCTGGTCCGCGAGCAGTTGACGCAGTGGTGTACAGATTACGTGGACGCTGTCGTGGCCTTGGCCTCAGTATCAATACAGTTCGCGGCGAGGGGTTTCTGCTTCGAGTCGCAGCAAGTCACAAGGCAACTCATAGCTCGGACCAAAGGATTTTCTGGGCGGGCGCACCTTCAAGCTGACTCCCGACTCACCAACCGCTGTATCAGGCAGACTATGTACATGTCTGAATCTGCTCTGCCTGTCGAGTCGGCTCCTGTTCAATCAACTCTATTTGAGCCATCGCAGCTTGGACCTTTGACACTTCGGAATTCTGTGATCAAAGCCGCCACTTTTGAGGGAGTAACTCCTGATGGGCTGGTCACCGAAGCGCTCATTGAGTTTCATCGCCGAGTTGCTGCCGGGGGAGTTGCCATGACCACCGTTGCCTACCTCAGCGTTGCACCCGAGGGTCGCACTCATAAAGAGTGCATCCAAGTTGTACCCGTTGCAGTTGCGGGGCTTCGCAGACTTACCGATGCAGTGCACGCCGAGGGTGCATTGGCCTGCGCTCAGATTGGTCATGCCGGTCCAGTGGCGAATGCCTCCTCTAATCGCGCTCAGGCCATTGCGCCGGGGCGAATGTTTAATCCGCTTGGCATGCGCAGGACCCGTGCTGCCACCGAGGCTGATATTGCTAGAATTACCGATGACTATGCGCGGTCTGCCCAACTGTGTGTCGAAGCGGGATTTGATGCCCTAGAGATCCATCTGGGTCATAACTATTTGCTCAGTGCCTTCCTAAGCCCCAAGTTCAACAATCGCACTGATGGGTTCGGCGGCTCTCTTGAAAATCGTGCTCGCTTTGCACGCCAAGTTGTGCTCGCTGTTCGACATGCGGCCGGCAGGTCAGTAGCTGTTACTGCAAAGCTCAACATGGTCGATGGCTTTAGAGGTGGCATGGGAATCACTGAGAGCATTCAAGTTGCTCAGTGGTTGCAGGCAGACGGGGCCTTAGATGCGCTTGAACTCACTGGGGGTAGTTCCTTGGCAAACCCAATGTTTTTGTTCAAGGGGCGAGCACCGCTCAAACAGTTCGGCGCAACGCTGCCTTGGTATTTGCGGCCGGGCTTCAAGCTGGTTGGCAAGAAGTTCCTGCGCAGTTACCCCTATGAAGAGGCGTACTTCTTGCCCTTAGCAAAACAGGTTCAGGCCCAAGTTGACCTGCCGCTGATTTTGCTTGGAGGGATTAGCGAACTAGCAACTGCGCAGGCTGCAGTTGCCGAGGGTTTTGCCTTCGTTGCAATGGGACGAGCGCTGCTACACGATCCTGACTTGTTAAATAAATATCAGGCAGGAACCGCAATCAGTTCGGGTTGTGTGCATTGCAATCGTTGCATGCCCACGATTTACACCGGTACGCGCTGCCCACTTGTTGAGCCTCGCCCAGGTGACGACCCCATTGTCGCAGCGCAGATAGTTGGCCCTGATGGCGGCAATTGAGCAGTTTGATATTGCAGTGATTGGTGCTGGGGCAATGGGCTCTGCCGCTGCGTGGCAGTTGGCTCGCCGAGGCCATTCGGTGGTTTTACTCGAGCAGTTTGCTGCCGGGCATCAGCGCGGGTCCTCCCATGGTGCAACGCGAATCTTTCGGGTTGCCTACCGCGACCCGACCTACGTGCAACTAGCAAGTGAGTCGTTACAAGCTTGGGCTGAACTAGAACAAGAATCGGGGCAGGTGCTTCTTGAGCAGTCGGGGCAAGTTGATCACGGAGACCCACTCGCGATTGAACAAGTGGCAAGCAACTTGGATTCAGCAGGTTTTGCAGCCCTGCGGCTGAGCCCCGAGCAGGCCCAACAGCGCTGGCCGGGCATGAAATTTGACCGAGCAGTAGTTCTATCTGTGGATGGCGGCCGGGTCTTTGCCGACCGAACAGTCTCTGCCTTGCACCGATGCGCTGCTAATCGTGGCGTTTCGGTGAACTTCAATGAGGCCGTTCACTCAGTTTCTTCGGCCGCCGAGGGTGTGGTGCTACAAACCTCCGATCGCAAACTGCAAGCTCAGCTGCTAGTAGTAGCGGCTGGAGCATGGGTGGAGGATTTTTTGCCAGGAGAGTTTCTGCTACCCAAGTTGACGGTAAGCGAACAGATTCCAGTTGTTTTCCGTAAACGAAATCCCGAGTTGCTGTGGCCAAGCTTCTTGCACCATGTACATCCCAGTGCTGCGGCTTTAGCCTTTGGTGCTTACGGAATGGAGTCACCGTTAGGTGCACCTGAGTCAACCCACTCGGGCTTCATTGACTCGGGCGTAGACGGAGTCAAGGTTGGTGTTGATAACGCAACCGATGTCGATCAGGTGGTTGCGTACATTCGGCAATGGCATCCCGGGCTAGATCCAGACCCCGCGAGCTATACGAACTGCCTGTTCACCTCTACGGCAGATCAGCAGTTTGTTCTCAAGCGTCAAGGTCCGGTGGTGGTTTGTTCTCCATGTTCTGGTCATGGATTCAAGTTCACTCCAATGATCGGGCAACTTGTGGCAGATCTATGCGAGGGGATTGCGACTCGCTATGACTTCGCATCACTTATCTGACCGAGGTCATCAGAATCAGACCGACCATCACAAACGGCTTGCGCTAGCTCTAACAACGGGACAGACTGTCGAACTACAAAGTTGTAACTTGTTCAGCCGAACAGATGCAGACACGTCGGTTGCCTTATCGCCATCTAGGTGAGCGTGAAACGGAATGAGGGTTTACTCCATGAACGAGAACGATGAAGACAAGAATTGGCAGATGCTGTCGAATTGTCTAGGGGTTGATCCAGACCTGTTCTTTCCAGAACGTGGTGCCTCAACCAAGGATGCAAAAGCTGTGTGTCAAGGATGCATCGTGCGTGAGGACTGCTTGGAGTACGCGCTCACCAATCGAGAGAAGTTCGGCATCTGGGGTGGACTCAGCGAGCGTGAGCGTCGTCGAATCCGCCGCGAGCGTGCTCAGGCCCGAGCCCTCACGACCCAACATCAGACTGCCTAGTTCTTGTAGGCGGTTTGGCAGAAACTCTTCGCACATTTTTCTGGTTATGGGCCTTAAGTAATCGATGCTTCTTCCGATAGGGATACTTCAACCCGGGGGGTTGAGTCTGTTGAATCCATCGAATCAGGGGTTGCCATGTTTGACGCACAGATCAGTGAATCTGAATTAGTTACCGTTAAAGATGAGTTTGCACCCGATGCCCAGGTTGAACCGGCAGCAGAACCTGAGTCCGAGGTAGCCGTCGAGGTCTGGTGCAGTTACTCTCAAAGGTGGGTTCAGGGCTTTCGTCTTCATGAGACGCTCAGTGACGGCAAACTAGTTCTGCTGGGTCGTGATAGCGAGGCAGTCTTGCCAGCGGCGTTCGACCCAAGATCTGTTCGGTTTGCAGGCGCCGAGCAAAGCAACCTGTGTCTTATCAGTTGAGTCTGCCGCGAAGGGCATTTGGTGAACAGTGTTAACCTGAACCCTCGCCGAGGATTTGGAGAGCTGTGTGACCGCTACTAAACAAACCGACGCTGTTGGCCCCGAGACTGTTGGCCCAGTGCTTGTTGGCAGTGTGAAAAACCAGCGGAACCAGCCAATGCTCGGTGGGCTCTTTACCCCACTTGCTTCAGAGTCTGACGACGTCGAGCTTGAGGTGAGTGGTGAACTTCCCGCTGGCCTGCGTGGTATGTACGTGCGTAACGGGCCAAATCCAATGTTTGAGCCACGCGGCGGCTACCACATGTTTGATGGCGATGCCATGCTGCACCGGGTCGTGCTCGGTGACCCAAACCCCACTTATAGAAGCCGCTGGATCAGATCTTCAGCGCTGCAGGCCGAGATAGCCGCAGGCCGTTCTCTTTATGGCGGCCTTGGTGAGTTACACCTGCCCTCAAGAAAAGAAGTTGGCACCGCCGGACCAATCAAGAATCCGGCGAACACCAATATTGTTCAACACGCCGGCAGATTCTTGGCGCTCTATGAGGCTGCACCCGCTACAGAGGTGACAGCAGAGCTTGCAACGGTTGGCCTGCAAACATTTGGCGGTGCGATTACCGGGCCGTTTACTGCGCATCCCAAAGTTGATCCTTTAACGGGTGAGTTACACGCATTTTCGTATCTCTCGGAGCCCCCCTACTTGCAGTATCACCAGATTAATGCCCTTGGCGAGTTTGTTCGCACAGTCAATATTGAGCTTTCTGAGGCAGTGGTGATGCATGATTTTGTGGTCACTGAAGATTACGTAGTGTTTGTCGACTCGCCACTGCTTATGGACCTTGAATCAGCCATGAACGGCGGATCGATGTTTCGCTGGGAGCCTGAGCACGGCACTCGAATTGGCGTTTTGGCTCACGGAGAGGATCAGGTCAGATGGTTCCAGACTGAGGATGCCTATGTGAATCATTTCTGGAATGGCTGGGTCGAAGATGGACTTCTCACATTCTCTGGTTCTGTCATGACGAGTGAGGCCTACTCAACAAATGATGAAAGCGCGATGAACACTGAAGGTGCGCAAGCAGACCCCGGTCTGCCTACCCGCTTTAGCGTGGACTTGAACTCGGGCGTGGTTGTGCAGGAGCGACTTGACGAGCTGGGCGGTGACTTTCCACGGATCAACGAGGCCTACCTTGGTCGGCCCAATCGTTATCGTTACATGGTTGCTTTTTCTGATAAGCCAGATGTGATTGGCCATTTCGACACAGTGGTGAGTTACGACGACCACAGTGGTGAACGAGCAACTTGGTGTGCAGGCCCTGGCATGGTTGTTGGTGAGGCAGTATTTGTGGCCGACCCGGCAGGGTCTGAAGAGAACGATGGCTGGTTGCTTGCCGTGGTCAGCCCGCGTGGCTTCAGTCATGCTTCTCTCAATAATGATGACGTGACTAGTGATTCCGGTATTAGTGATCTTGTGGTCATAGATGCCAGAGATGTGGCCTCGGGGCCAGTGGCTCGCGTACACCTTCCGCATCGCTTACCCTTTGGATTCCACGGCAACTTCTTTGCTAGTTCACCTGCTCAAGAGCCTGCCGATCAGTAAACTTGGCTCGCATAGCGCATTCGCCCGAGGAGACCCGATGACTGAGTTGATTTTGGATTCCCTGCAGCGCCGCATGGCAACTATGCATTCGCTGTATTACCAAGCCGTAGATTCTATGAAGCTTGCGCAGGTCAATCACTTTGAACGTGACGGCGTGTTGCCGATTGCCTTCTCGCTGTTTCATTACACCAACATGCAAGACAGCACATTTATGGTGGTCTCTGGTGAGCTTCCCGTGTGGAACGATCAGTGGCAAGAGCGAGTTCAGATGGCAATCAATGACAACGGAAAAGAACGCTCCGTAGAGGAGATGGTTCATCAGCGCATTGGCAACTATGAAGAGTTCAAGTCCTACCAGCGCACAGTGTTTGACCGCACAGAGGCGTGGCTTTCAGCGCTCGATTCTTCGCGCCTTACTGATGTTGTTATTCCGCGACCTTTCCCCGAGGTGGTGGCGAGCACCTACAGCGCTCGCTGCGCTGGGCCAGAAGGAATCACCCTGCTCGACGCGATTGAGTGTTGGCATTACCAGCATGGGCTTCGCCACATGGGAGAGATTGAGCTTGGTCGTGGACTTGCCGGTGTCGGCCAAGATGCCCCGCTTGGGCGCTCTGGTATGACGAGTTAAACGAGTTGGTCAGAGTTTTCGCCGTTGGTGCCTCTGTTCGGAGCGCCTTGGCCAAAGGTCTTGCTCCTCAGGTAGCTATGTGTAAAGCTACTTTCTGTGACCTCGAATAACTTCGCTCAACCAGCTGAGCCTGAATTTCGTCACCTTGACGATGCCGAGGTGCCTTGGCAGCAGGTGAAGAGGCAGCGCAATGCCGATGGTAGCGAGTCCTCGGTCTGGGAGAAGTGGCTAGCTTTTTCTCCTGACCCCGAGTATTTATCGCTTTACGCCAAATATGACCCCGGGATGATTGTGCGCCGTCATGGCCACTTCAGTCCTCATGTGCTGTTTGTTCTTGAAGGTGGAGCATGGTTTGCAGATCGCTGGTGCTCAGCTGGTACGCACGTTGAACTGCCAGCAGGGGCAGCCTTCGGTCCGATTCGGGCTGGCGATCAAGGTGTGGTCATGTTTGAAGTGATGATGGGCGACCCGCGATCTTGGGGAGACCAACCCGAGTTGTTTCAGCAGGCTTTGGCTGAACACGGTGCAGAAGCACTTCCTGACGTTGAGCTTGTCTACCCTGACTGGCTGAGCGACCTGCGAAGTCATTGGGGTCCGCCCACCGGCCAATTAGGCCAAGGCAAACTGCCTGCCGGGTAAATAAGCACAGAATTCGACCAGCACAGAATTCGACCAGCACAGAATCCGACCAGCACAGAATCGAGACAATCATTATGACTGCAACCCTTCCCATTACTTCGCTCACTCCAGCCGAGGAAGACCTTCCGCTCATCATTTCTGTCGATGACCACATTCTTGAGCCTCGCAACCTGTGGCAAGAGCAGTTGCCGCCAAGTATGCGTGAGCGCGGCCCCCGCGTTGTCAGAGAGAAAGTGTCACTTGAATTCAAGGGTGGCCATTACGGCTTTACCCGCAACGATGAGGCCGGCAAACTTTGCGACCTTTGGCTCTTCGATGACCTCGTCATGCCAACTGGACTGCTGCATGCTGCAGTCGGATATGCCGCAGAAGACCAGATCAATGTGCCCGCAATTTACGAAGACTTCCGGCCTGGCACCTATGACCGCACGGCCCGTTTGCTCGACATGGACCACAACCATGTTCAGGCTGCTATCAACTATCCCAATACCTTTCCTCGCTTTGCCGGCCAAGGGTTTGCAGAGCGTTCAGACAAAGAGCTAGCTCTGGCTTGTTTGCAGATCTACAACGATTGGATGATCGAAGACTGGTGCGGGGGCGAGGGTGCTGGGCGGCTGATTCCGCTGACGCTTGTGCCGCTTTGGGACCCTGAGCTTGCTGCTGCAGAGGTGCGTCGCTGCGCTGCAAAGGGAAGCTTTGCTATTGGGTTCTCAGAAAATCCGTCCAAGCTTGGATGCGCATCCATGCATAGCGGAGATTGGGACGTTCTGTGGGATGCCTGCATGGAGTCCGACACCACGGTATCTATGCATATTGGGTCCTCCTCGACCATGCCTTCTACTAGCCCGGATGCTCCGCTCGGAGTGTCAATGGCGTTGAGCTCGCAGAATGCGCAGGGTTCATTGACCGACTGGGTGTTCTCGGGCACTCTGTCTCGCTTCCCGACTCTAAAAATTGCGTTTGCCGAAAGTCAGATTGGCTGGATGCCGTACTTAATTGAGCGAATGGACATTGTGGCTAGCGAGGGTGCAGCTGCAGGGGTGAAGTTGGATCAGCTTCCAAGCGAGATTATAAAGAATCGGGTATGGGGCTGCGTGTTCGATGATCAGCATGGCCTGAGAAGTCGAGAGGCCGTTGGCCTAGAGCACATCCTGTTTGAGACTGACTACCCCCACACCGATGGCACCTGGCCCGAGTCGCGTTCCGTGGCGCATCGGTTGTGTGCGGGTGCCAATATGAACGCTGAAGAGTGTTACGAATTTATGCGCGGAAACGCCATTCGCGCATATGGGCTTGAGCGGTTTGGTATTAGTGCCTAACAGTGCCGGTGATGGGCTGCTCGGAGCGATTGTTCGGCTGAACCTGTCTGTGAGCAATGTGCTGGAGCGCATTGCGAGCAGTGCTGGTTTAACGATGGCCGATTACTTGGTGCTCGGCGTGATTCGCGGCGCCGAGTCAGGCCGCAGTGCCCCCACCGCGATTGCAGAGGTACTCGGTCGCACTACCGGCGGCATGACGTTGACGTTGGATCGCCTTGTTAGTTCTAGGTTGGTTATTCGTTCACCCGACCCTCGTGACGGCCGACGAGTGGTTGTTGAACTCACGCCAAGGGGTCAAGCAGTAGCGCTACAAGTCAACGCAGAACTTCACGCATGGGAGTCCGCTCTTGGTTTGCTCGGTGACGGATCAGAGGTGCTTCAGCTGATCGAGGCTCTGGACTTGGCGGTCAGTAACCGCACTGAAATTTCAACCATGTAGCCTGATTTCCGAGCGATTACCGACGAATTACTGCATACCAAAATTACCCCAAGCCAATATTGTTATAGATCAAACTCTACGCTGAGTGGGGCGTGATCGGACCATCGCCCGTCATAGGTCGCGGAGCGATGAACAGTAGCTGAGGATGCCAACTCTGCAAGTTCCGGGGTAGCGATTTGGTAATCAATGCGCCAACCGGCGTCGTTATCAAACGCCTGCCCTCGATATGACCACCAGGTGTAAGGCCCTGGTCCGTCTCCGCCAAGTCTTCGGCCTAGATCAACCCATCCCAGCTGATAAATGAGTTGATCCAAGTAAGCGCGTTCGTCTGGGTGAAACCCAGCTCGCCCGATATTGCCTCGCCAGTTCTTTATATCGACCTCATGGTGCGCCACGTTTAAGTCGCCGGTAAACAACACGTGATTGCCAGCCGCTCGAAGTTCGGTCAGACGAATAATTCCATCGCGCAGAAAGGCAAGCTTCTCTTCCATTCGGCCTGCATCGTCTGCGTCGCCAGTATGAACGTATGCCGAGATCACCGTGACTGCAGTGCCCTCGGCGGTGTCTACCGTTGCTTCAATCCACCGGCCCGAATCGTTATAAGCAGATCCCCCGAGTTGCGCCGAAACCGACCGAAGGGGCTGCCGAGAAATAATTGCGACCCCCGCACGGCCCTTGGCTGAGCACTCATCGTGAGCAATAAACCAACCCTGGCCAAGCAACCCGCTTAAAAGGTTGTCTGGTGCCCGGACCTCTTGCAAGGTGATGACCTGTGGTGCGTAATCCTCAATCCAGTCAAGCATGCCCTTGCGAACGGCCGCTCGAATACCGTTGACGTTGACAGTTGCAATGCTGATCGACACCAAAAGATTCTGCCAGACCGCTCCCAGCCCACCCCAAATACCCCCCGCCCACCCAACCCAACCCAACACAACCCAACCTGTTTTGTCCTGCGAGGGACCCCCTATAGGGGGTCCCTCGCAGGACAAAACAGGTTGTGTTGGTGGTTGGTGGTGGTGGGGTGACGTGATTGCGTGATACGACCTTGCTATGGAAATTGGTACGCCGCTGTCTTCATCCGCCACCCGGGTTTTACTTTTGGGATCGGGAGAGTTGGGCAAGGAGGTAGCAATTGAGTTGCACCGCTTGGGCTGTGAGGTGATTGCCTGTGATCGCTATGAGTTTGCGCCAGCAATGCAGGTAGCTCACCGCAGCCATGTATTTTCTATGCTCGACGGTGATGAGTTGCGGCGGGTGGTCGAACTCGAGCAACCGCACCTGATTGTTCCAGAGATAGAGGCGATTGCCACCAAAACACTGCTGACACTCGAGTCCGAGGGCTACAGGGTTGTACCTACTGCGCGGGCGGCAGACCTGACCATGAACCGAGAGGGGATTCGAAGGTTCGTGGCCGAAGAGTTGCAGATTCCAACCTCTCCCTACTGCTTTGTAGAGACCCTTGGCCAGCTTCGAGAAGCGGCCAAACAGATCGGATTGCCAGCGGTACTCAAACCAATCATGTCATCAAGCGGAAAGGGGCAAACGGTACTGCGTGCTACAGCCGATATTGCTCAGGCTTGGGATTATGCGCAAGAGGGGGGACGCAGCGGAGCCGGGCGGTGCATCTTGGAAGGCTTCATTTCGTTTGACTACGAGATCACTGTGCTCACGGTTTCGGCAGTAAATGGCATGCAGTGCTGCCCGCCCATTGGACATGTCCAAAGAGACGGCGATTACCGAGAGTCTTGGCAGCCAATTGCGATGTCGGAAACAGCTTGGGAGCAGGCTCAAGATATTGCGAAGCGGGTGGTAGCCAGCTTGGGTGGCTGGGGAATCTTTGGTGTTGAACTTTTTGTTTGCGGAGATGAGATCATCTTTTCTGAGGTCAGCCCTAGGCCACATGACACGGGCTTAGTTACCCTGGCGAGTCTTAACATGAGCGAGTTTGCGTTGCATGCTCGAGCCATCTTGGGCATCCCGGTGCCACCAATTGAACTTCGTATTCCAGCAGCTTCAGTTCCGATTCTTGGAAACGGAACGGGCGTCCCGCGCTTTGTTGGTTTAGCAGAGGCGCTGAGTGAACCAGAGACGCAGGTTCGTTTGTTCTCGAAGCCCATCTGCGAGGGGGCTCGACGCTTGGCCGTTTGCATTGCTGCAGATCAGAACCTTGAAGTTGCCAGAGAACGAGCAGCCCGGATGGCAGCAGAAATCACCGTGGAGTTGGATGCCTAGCTCTGTCCAGAGGAATGAGCGATTGAGGAGTCGTCAACAAGAGATTAAGCAGAAAAATTAGATGAGTAGGCGAACAACCCGGCGCTGCCTCCTGTGTGAATAAAGACCACGTCTTTGTTCACATCTAGCTGATCTTGAGCCGCCAACTTCAACAAGTAGCCGAAGGCTTTGCCGGTGTAAACCGGGTCGAGTAGGACGCCCTCTGTTTTGGCGAGCAACTCAATGGCATCTATGCCCTCGACGGTGGGTATGCCGTAGGCCTCGCCGAGTGGAGAGTCGCTCACAGAGAAAGAACTCCTATCCGGCAGTTCAGATCCCAACTCGGCAGCAGTTGCATTCACCAATGCCTCGAGCTCTTGCTGGGTCACCGGGGCGGGCTGATACACACAAGCCACCCGTACTAAGCAGTCGAGTTCTGCAATGTTTACGCCTATCACTATTCCCGCAGCAGTCCCTGCTGTACTTGCAGCAACCACAATTGTGCTCAGGTCTAAACCGGCTGCGTTAACCTGCTCAGCCAACTCCAGGGTCCCCTTCACGTAGCCCAGTACGCCAGTTGAATCTGACCCGCCGGGCACTATTCCAAAGGGCTTGCGGCCAGAGAGTTGAGCCTGCTCGTAGAGCCGAGCAAAAGTTACAAACGCTGAATCAGAATCTTCAACGATGTGGAGTTCTGCCCCGAGGAGGCGGTCGAGTAATAGGTTGCCTGAGTGAAGGTATGACTCATCGAAGCGCGGCACCGCGCGGGTCAGAATCAGGTCACAGGTCAGACCTAGTTTTGCACAGGCAGCAGCGGTTTGCCGTGCGTGGTTTGATTGCAAGGCGCCGAATGTGATCACACCATCACAACCTTCGGCGAGCGCCTTGCCCAGCAAGTACTCAAGTTTACGAGTCTTGTTGCCACCTGTTGCCAGTCCGGTGCAGTCATCTCGCTTCAACCAGATTCTGGGTCCACCAATTTGTTCGCGGAGGCGATCGCATGGTTGCAACGGGGTTGGCCAGTGGCCGAGCAGGACCCGCGGCTGTGCCGCCAAGTAAGCCCGAGCATTCTCAGACATCAGTTGGCCTCATCAACTAGGCCAAGCACACGATCGGTGTACGGGTTGCTAAATCGTCCGTCTGGATCCATGCGCCGACGAATCTCTTGAAACTCATTCCACTGCGGATATCGCGGCGCCAGAGTCTCGGCATTTTGGAAGTGCAGCTTTCCCCAGTGAGGGCGACCTTGATAGTCACTCATGATCTTTTCTACGCCTTGAAAGTACTGATCGTAGGGCTCACCACGAAACATGTGAGCCGCAATATAGGCGGAGTCCCGGCCAGAAGCGTGGCTCAGCGGGATGTCATCACCGGCAGACCACCGACACTCAATCGGAACAGTAATTGGCGTGCCGATACTATCGATAAGTCGTCCGAGGCGTGTAAATGCCTCTGGGAACGCTTCGCGGGGAATGGAGTATTCCATCTCGATTACACGCACTAACCGTGGGGTGGCAAAAACTCGATCGCTTCGATCTATCCAGTCGTGGGTGGACTTTTGGCTGGCAATAGCAACAATAGATTTTGCTGCTGGTGGAAACCTGCGCGCCAGTTTGCACGCTGCGCCGTAGACATAGTTATCAACGACAACCTCTTCGAACCATTTTGCAGCATTGCTGCGCGGTTGTGCTGGCTCTTGGGTTCGGCGGCTACGTTTAGTGAGCGCAAGTTTCGACCCCGGAAACCAAAAGAATCCGAAGTGATCGGTGTTATCAATCAACTCGTCAAGGTCGCTCAGAATTTGGTTCATAGCTAGCGGTGCCTCTACGGCATGCAAGTTGAAGGCGGGCACTGTCTGAATGGTGACGGTAGACAACAGGCCGAGTGCACCAAGGCCAACCCGTGCAGCTGAAAACACCTCGGGATGTAGATCTGCAGAACATTCCAGCACCGTTCCATCACCGGTGATGAGCCGCATGCCGCGCACGCTGCTCGACAAGTTTGAGAACTTAATTCCCGGGCCATGGGTGCCAGTAGAGATCGCCCCTGCTATGGACTGATAGTTGATGTCGCCAAGCACCTCTAGCGCCAAGCCGTGGGTTGCGAGTTCTGCACTGAGACGCCAGAGAGGAATGCCTGCCTGTGCTGTGACTAAGCCGCTAGTGCGGTCAACATGGATCACCCGGGAGTAGTCCGACAGATCAAGCAAATGGCCGTCGGTGCAGGCAATTGAGGAGTAGCTGTGACCCGAGCCCACTGCTTTTACTGTGCGGCCTGTGACGGCAGCGCGCTGAATGATTGCCACAAGTTCGTCTTCTGAGGCTGGTCGCTCCCAGACAGCCGGCACGCAAGATTGATTTCTTCCAAAATTTCGCCAAACCTTGCCCGATCGAAGACTGGTTCCCGGAACGGCAGCGGGAGCCGGAGCAGGAGTTGGATCGGGAGTCAGTGCAGGATTCATATACCAGTGATCGTAGGACAGCAACTGCTTTTATGAAGGCCGAGCAGGGTCTAATTTGTCTGCAGTGCATTCAACCGAATGCATTTCCCTGTTGCATTCCAGCCCACTGTTGATGGAAAGGCCCGCCGTGCTCATCGGAACTGTCGAGTCCTGTCTGCGATACCCTGTGAAGTCATTCCAGGGCCTACAAGTTGCATCGCTTGTGCTGGGAATCTCTGGCATTGATGGCGACCGTGAGCGGGCAGTTATCGATACCGAATCTGGCCGGGTGCTGTCTGCTAAGCGGGTAGCCGAGATGTTGATGGCTACGGCGAGTGACTCGGGTTTTAGCATTCCTGATCAGACCGAAATGAGCTTTGATGACCCGGCTACGCCTGCAGTGCTGTCTGCTTGGCTAGGTCGAGAGGTTTCTCTGGCAACAATCGGTGAGGCCCGAGCAGCCGGCTCAGACCAGCCTTTGGCCTATGAGATGACCTTTGAGCCTACAAACGATGACGCCGAGTATTTTCAGATTCCAACCCCGGCAGAGACGTTTTTGGATCTTGCTGCTGTGCATTTGCTGAGTCGAGCGACGCTAGAGGGATGCACTGCATTGCGGCCCGATCTGAACTGGGATGCACGACGGTTTAGGCCAAATCTAATTGTTGATGTGCCGGGGGAGCCGTTTGCAGAAGATGCTTGGATTGGCAAGAAGATGCGAGTAGGAGCTACTGCTCTGCTCGAGATTGCCCAACCAACCGTGCGATGCGCAATGCCTCTTCGCGCTCAGCCGCAGCTTGAGTCAGAGCCTGCACTGTTTGCAGCAATGAGCGATCTTCATGCCGAGTTTCCCAATCACCTTGGAGTCTACGCAAATGTTCTAGAGCCCGGAGAAGTGCGCCATGGCGACACAATCGAACTGCTCTCGTGACTGAACTGTTTGCGTGACCAAACTGCTTGCTTGACGTAGTGGGCAACAGCTGGAAACTCGCTAGGGTATGCCAGTGAGTTCACTGACAGACAGCTACGGCCGCGTTGCGCGTGATCTTCGAATTTCGGTGACTGATCGTTGCGACCTTCGCTGCACTTACTGCATGCCAGAGGAGGGCCTAGATTGGCTCGACGCGCAAGATCAGTTGAGCTTTGAAGAGATTCTTCAACTCACTGAGGTATTGGTGGGCTTAGGGATCTCATCAGTGCGTTTGACCGGCGGCGAACCCCTGATGCGGCCACGGCTTGATCGGCTGGTCGCTGGTCTGTCCGACCTCGGCCTAGGCGATCTGTCGCTGACCACGAACGGCACCACGCTCGCTCGTCATGCTCAGGCACTAAAAGATGCTGGGCTCAACCGTGTGAACATCAGTTTGGATTCTCTGGATGCTCAGCGCTTTGCAAGAATCACGCGACGCGATGTGCTTGACAAAGTGTTGCGGGGAATCGCTGCTGCACATCAGGTTGGGCTAACTCCAGTAAAGGTGAATTGTGTGATGATTGCTGGCACCAACGAGGACGAGATTCTGGATTTTGTGCTGTTCGCCCGCGGGGCTGATTGCGATGTTCGATTTATAGAGAATATGCCGCTCGGTGCAGGCAACACATGGCGCTCTCAGCAGGTGTTGTCTTCGGCAGAGATTCTTCGCCGGATCAACTCCTCATACCCGCTCGTTGGTCTAGAGCGCGGTACAGAACCCGCTGCTAGCTACGCCTTTGCCGATGGTTCGCCTGGCCGAGTCGGAATGATTTCGAGCGTGACTGAACCCTTCTGCGAGCAGTGCGATCGACTTCGCCTCACTTCGGATGGTTTCTTGAGGACTTGTTTGTTTGCCCATACAGAGACTGACCTTCGAACCCCTCTGAGACAGGGTGCGTCTCAGGCTGAACTTGCAGAGATTATTTGCTCTGCCGTTGCGATCAAGGGGCCAGGTCACATGATTGGCTTGCCCGAGTTTGAACAGCCAGTGCGGCTGATGTCTCGTATCGGCGGGTGACTCCTTGCATGGTCCAGGCGGGACAAGCAGTGGACTCGGGCAAGTCTGTAGAGTTTGAGCCGTGACACAGGTCTTGCTATTTGCTAAAGCTAGGGAATTAGCAGGAACTCGATCAGCCAACATTTCTGGGGCTACGGTGACCGAGGTTCTAACGATGGCGGATCAGTTATTCGGACCTGAATTTGCCCAACTACGCCTGCACTGCACCGTCATGGTAGACGAGGTCATTCTGCTTCAGTCCGAGTTTTCGACTGCCTCTGCCGGCTCTGAGCTAGCAATACTTCCTCCGGTCTCGGGTGGGTCTGACCATGCGACGGTTGATTACACATCGCTTCTACGAGTGGCAGTACTAACTGTGTCTGACAGGGCTTCGGCAGGGGAGTATGAAGACCTGACTGGGCCTGCGGTTGAAGCAGTACTCACCGGCGGCTTAGCTGCAACGGTTGTGCTCAGAGCAGTCGTGCCAGACGAGCGATCAGAGATTGTCAAGGTGTTGATTCGGTGGTGCGATGTGGACCAGGTTGATCTAGTTCTTACTAACGGCGGCACGGGTCTAGCACCAAGAGATGTCACACCCGAGGCTACCCGAGAGGTGCTTGATGTAGAAGCTCCGGGGATAGGAGAACTCATGCGTTCCGTAGGATTGCAGCACACTGCATTTGCAGCACTTTCTCGGCAGTATGCCGGTAGACGTGGCAAGACTTTTTTGTTGAATCTGCCAGGATCAGTTGCAGGGGCAACTGAAAGCCTTGAGGCCGTGATTCAGATTCTTCCGCACGCATGCGCTACGGCTCGGAGCTAGAACACATGACTACCAGCAACCCTGCCCCGCCTAGTTCTGCCCCGCCTGGCCCTCCGCCGCTCAGCCCTGCCCCGCTCAGCCCAAGGATTGTTGCCGGCCTAAGCCCTGCCCCGCTCAGCTTGGCAGATCTTGTTGATTCGGTGCGCAGAGAAGATTGCGGCGGAATTGTGGTTTTTGAAGGCACAGTGCGCTCTCCTAATCATGGCCATCAGGTTTTGGCATTGGAGTACGAAGCCTGGGAGGCTCGAGCCGCAAGCCAACTGCACCGATTTGCCACAGAAGTAGCCGTCGAATTTGGCCTTGGTGCAGCTTTAGCAATCCATCGCGTAGGAAGAGTCGAAGTAGGCGAGTCTGCGGTGGTGATTGTGGCAGTTGCGGTTCATCGCAGTGCTGCCTTCCAAGCAGCCTCGGCGCTCATTGACCGGGTCAAGGCCGAGGGCTGGATATGGAAGAAGGAACTTCGCTCCGATGGTCAGGTCTGGATAGAGGGATGCGACTGACCTCAGCGCCCAAAATGAGACCAGTCTCCGAGTCCCAAAGCTCACCAGTCTGTGGGGTAGTAGTCCTTAAGAAACTGTCCCCACTGCTGGGTGCCAGTGAGCGCTCCGTCAATAATTGGGTCAACGATTCTTGCTGCACCATCCACGATATCTAGTGGGGGATGAAACCCATGTTCAGCGGTTTTGCGCTGCGCTATGTGGGTAGGATCCTCGTCGCTGACCCAGCCAGTATCAACGCTGTTCATATGAATCCCATCTGCGTGATACTCCGCAGCAGAGGTGCGAGTCATCATATTGAGAGCAGCCTTAGCCATATTGGTATGGGGGTGTTTAGTGGTTTTAAAACGTCTATAAAATTGTCCCTCAACTGCCGAGACATTCACTATGTGCTTGTCTTGTTCTGGGCTTTGCAGCATGAGTGGTTTGAGGCGAGCATTGAGCACGAAGGGTGCTACTGCGTTTACAAGTTGGGTTTCAAGCATCTCAACTGTGGATACCTGCGCCAGATTCAGCCGCCAAGAGTTGATCTGGCGAAGGTCAACCTGCTGTGAGTCTTGGTCGAGTAATCCGTCAGGAAATATGTGTCCTTGCCGAAGGTGATCTTCGGGTAGTAGTGGCAGTTGTGAAATCTCTGCCGACGCAGCAGCGCCTGATGCAGTGCGAACCAGGTCACTCCCGCCGGCTGCAAGAGTGAGCGCCGCCGAAGGATCTTGTTGACTGGGAGGCATGAACTGGTTCAGTGCGCTTCGTTCAAGTTCCATCATATGTTCGTAGAACTCCGGTGGCCGGCGCACGGTCTGACAAGCATTATTGATGATGTAGTCCAGCCGAGAATGCGTAGCCCTCATGTGGCTACAAAAGCTCTCAACGCTAGGTGTGTGGCGCAGGTCAAGACCATAGATTTCAAGACGATCTTGCCACTTTAAGAAGTCAGGTTCTTGGCTGTATCGCCGGGCTGAGTCCTGAGGGAATCGTGTGGTGACTATTAGATGGGCACCAGCGCGCAACAGTTTGATTCCGGCCTGATAGCCAATCTTGACCCGACCCCCAGTGAGCAATGCCACTCGGCCCGTTAGATCGGCCGATTCTGTTCTTTTGGCATAGTTCAACTCTGCGCACGGTAGACAGAGTTGATCGTAAAAGAAATGAATCTGCGAGTACTTCTGTTTGCAGACGTAGCAGTGCTGCGGCTGCAAAGTCTGACCGAGGGGACCGTTGCTCGAAGGGGTTTCGTTAGTCGGAATTTCTGCCTGCACAAACCCAACCGGCGGAAATATATTTGGGGAAGTAAAGACTTCTTGGGAGCGAAGAGTTCTGATTCCTGTGCTGTTCAAAACAGCCTCGTCTCGCTGTGCCTTCTCTGAGCGTTGCCTGCGTCGTCTGGCGCGAATCTGCTGACGCCGTTCTTCTACATCTGGGCAAAACACATCTCCGGCGGCGCTCAGCAACCGTGCTCGCTCTTCTGTACTCAGATTCGCAAGAACAGAGCGGTCTTGTGCCACAACTTCGAGCAGTTCGGTTGCGGCGCGTAGTTGCAGAGCTAGATCCTTGTGCTGTGAGTTCATAAACAGGATTCATCACCAACTGTCGTGGTGGATGATCCGCCCCATATCTCTTCGTGCGCCGGCTTTGAACCCTAAGCCGAGCGTGTGCGCAACAGGGATAAGCGCACCTTGCATAATGTTGTCGGGGATGCCGAGCAACTCTGCCGCTTCGGCTTCATGCATCAGGTGCAGCGTTGTCCAGCAGGTACCTAGCCCGCGTGAACGGGCAGCCAACATAAAGCTCCAAACGGCGGGCAGCAGTGAACCCCAGATGCTGGCTTGAATAGCAGCATTTAGGCCGTCGGTTCGCACGTCGATGCAGGGAATCAGCATCACGGGCACCTCACCCATATGCTCTGCAAGGTACTCAGCTGAGTCGATGACTCTCTTCGTAGTGGCAACATAGGCAGGGTCGTCAACTGGAAGATTGGCCTCTGCAGCGGCGCGGTCTCCGTAAAAAACCTGGAACCCTTTGCGGTACATCTCGCCCAAAGCAGCGCGCTTGTCTGGGTCGGTGACCACTATGAAGTGCCAGCCTTGAGCGTTGGATCCCGTTGGGGCTTGCGATGCGAGTTCTAAACACTCGTTCAGAAGTTCTGGCTCGACTGGCCGAGACAAGTCCAGCCGTTTCCGAACTGATCGAGTAGTAGACAACAGCTCGTCGGGGGACAGATTCAGTAGCGGATTCTCGGTCATCTTGCTCCTCGCAGAAGCTGCCCCGGGCGAGCGCCCGTCTCTTGGCCGTGTTTAAAGGTGACTTCACCAGATTTGATGGTTGCAACGTAGCCGCGTGCGCCTTGAACTAGGCGGGTTCCGCCAGCGGGAAGATCGGCGGTTACATAGGGGCTTTCAAGCTGAAGGTTCTGGTAATCGATGATATTGACATCGCCGACCATCCCTGGTTGAAGAGTACCTCTGTCGTTCAGGCCATAAAGGCGTGCGGTGTCTTGGGTCTGCTTTTTCACAATCATCTCAAGCGGCAGAGTCTCTCCGCGGGTCCGGTCTCGGGTCCAATGAGTCAACATAAACGTTGGCATTGAGGCATCACAGATTACGCCGCAGTGAGCGCCGCCGTCAGCCAAACCAGATGCGGCTCGAGGGTGTAACAGCATCTCTCTGACGGGGTCGAGGTTGCCGTGGGCGTAATTCAAGATAGGAACGTACAACAGCCCCGTTCCACCGTCTGCCATCATGGCTTCATAGGCAACCTCTAGCGGCGTGCTGTGATTGGCCTGAGCAAGTCCAGTGAGCGAACGATCGGGCCCTGGTTCATAGTCGGGCGGATCGCCAAGTAAGAACGTGCGATCAAAGGCTGCAGCCAAGCTCGCTGCGGTTCCGTCGTCTGGCTGCCAACTGAGAATGGATTCGCGAACCGCAGGGTTAGACAGCGCCTCATAGAGCTGCTCTTCAGACAAGTTCTGTGCTTTGAGTTCTTGATAGGCCGGAAAGGCATCAAAGAGCGAGTAGGTGGTGTGATGGCCAGACAACAACCCGGTGGCGCGGCCCGCAACTTGGGGCCAAATATCGGCACCGTTCTCGGTAGCAATAAGCGAGGCATCCATCAGCTCACGCCACAGTTCCGGCGCAGAATCAACTTGGATCATCGCAAAGGTAACGGGTCGTCCCATCTCTGCCGAGAGCCGGCACATCCATTCAACTTCCCTTTTCGGGGCCAGCACGTCCTCTCCTGCTACTCCTTCGGGCGCTAGTTCAAAGACACCCTTTCCAAGCTCTTTGAGCGCCGAGCCGATGCCAAAGAGTTCGTCCTCGGCAGCAAAGGTTCCTGGCACTGGTTCGCCGTCGATCGCAGCGTGCACGATGGTGCGCGAGGTTGAAAATCCTAGTGCACCAGCGCTGAGCGCCTCTTTGACAATGATTCGCATCTGCTCAATGTCTTCCGCAGTCGCCGGTTCGTTCTTTGCACCGCGGTCTCCCATTACGTACGCGCGAACCGGGCCATGGGCAATCTGCGTACCCACGTCCATGGTCCAACGCCGCGGCTCAAGGGCATCCAAATACTCAGGAAAAGTTTCCCAGTCCCAGTCGATTCCTTCAGAGAGCGCTGTGCCCGGAATGTCTTCAACGCCTTCCATCAGGCCAATTAGCCACTCGCGACGATCAGGAATCACTGGGGCAAAGCCCACCCCGCAGTTACCCATTACCAACGTGGTAACTCCATGCCAAGAAGTTGGGGCAAGCAGGTCATCCCAAGTGGCCTGACCGTCATAGTGGGTGTGAATATCTACCCATCCAGGAGTTACTAAAAGGCCCGTAGCGTCAATCACCCGGCTTGCAGGGCTATCAACTACAGGGCTATCAACAGCTGCGCTGTCAACTATTTCGCCAACACCTGCTAACCCTGTGGCTCGGATTTCAGTAATAACTCCGTCGACAATATGAACATCGCCGATAAAGCTCGGACTCCCCGTGCCATCGATAATGCTGCCGTTGCTGATAATCAGGTGGTTCCCCATATGTCTACCTAGGCTAGAGCCACAAGCGACTTAGCGTGCACCGTGCAGTGGTTGGTTCTAAGCCAGCAACTGAAGAAGGATTGTTTCATGACCGAACCGCTCGATCTTGAGATCAACAGGAGGGCCCCTGTAGAGAGAACCCCCTTGGGCGATGGCAGGTCATGGGTTGATCTTCGTCCGGGGTTCGTGCCAAAAGCACATGAACTGTTTGAGTCCACGCTCGCAACCACAAGTTGGAGGCAGAGCGAAGTGTGGCGGTTCGATCACTACGTTGAGGAACGCCGACTTGGCGCACGATTCCATCTAGACAAACTCAGCGAGGGTTTACTCAAAGATGTTTTGGTTCAGACATCGCTTCACTTGCAGGCTGCTTACCGGGCGCGCCTAAGCGGAGTGGCGGGCATTTTGTATAGATCTGGAGAGGATTTTCAGGGCCTGCATTCGGATAGGGGTATGACTTGGCTTGACGACACACTCATTGCAATTTTGGTTCTGGGCGAGCCACGGCCGTTTCGGATGCGTCCTCAAATGGGCTTGGCTGGCCAAGCTGGGCCTGAGCCGCAAGCTGAGGATGTTGTGTTCAACCCCGGCCACGGAGATTTGCTAGTGATGGGTGGAAGGTGTCAGCGCGATTGGCTGCATGCCGTGCCGGCGTTTGCAACTCAACATTCGCGAATCTCACTGACGTGGAGGTGGACCTCCAAACGGGGCAAGCCCGATACCTCGCCTCGGCGTTCAGATGGAAAGCACTATTCAGACCGCCCTCGAGTGCGCGGAACCCGAACTCGTTCAGTGCCGCCGCAGACCTACTGAAACGCACTTGGACCAACCAAGCCTTTAGCAAAAATTCACCTTATAGACAGCTCTCGGCTAGTTGAGTGAGATGCCGGTTACCGTCAGGAAGGGTCGACCATGATCAACTTCTTGTTGAAAAAGCTTCTTATGCTGCTGGGAGTGATTCTTGCGAGCTTTGCATTTGACGCTGCGCCATCTGCCGCAAGTACGTCAGCTGTTCTAGAGGTTCCCTCAGCTGGAAATATCTCTGCAGTTCAGACCACGGGTCAGCCACCAGCTTCCAGCAGTTTTCCCCTTGATTGCAATGGTATGGGCCGCTTCTGTTTCCCTTGGATACCACTACATCGCAACAGTCTGGGGTGTACGGGCCGCCACCTGTGGTGGCGGAGTCCGCGCGGCCGGTGCTGTCACCGCTGATCGCCGTAGTTGTTGCTATTACTGCCGGTGCGGTGGTGATGCGTCGCAAGCATCGGTTACTGCCTGGGTCAGCCGATTCGCCAAGTTTCAACTCGCTCAGGTATATCGCGTAGTCGGCGCTTGCCCTTTGACACTGCGCCGGGGCAGTCACTCGCCCCGTCGCCGGACAGCAATACCGAACCAGCCGTCGCCTTGTCTACAAGTCGTGCTGCAAGGTTCACCGTCGAACCGAAATAGTCGCCGTCACGACTAAGAACCGATCCATAGGCCACAGCGGCTCGAGCAGATTCCAGCACCGAATCATTTGCAACAAGTTTGATTAACTCAGTTGCTACCTCTGCAGCAGCGACCATCCCTGGAGCAAGGAACATAACTTCATCGCCGATGTACTTCACCACTCGGCCGCCCCGAGCCACAGTGAGCTGCACCGACCATTCCTCAAACCGGGTGAGCGCAGCCGCCATGGCCTCTACTCCAAGTGCAGCAGTAGCGCGCGTAGAACCGGTCAAGTCAACAAATCCTACGGCCGCAAAGCTGGGCTGTCCTGGCGCCTCGGTTAGGCGGTCCATCACCAGATCAAACTGAAGTTTTGAGAGTACCTGTAGCGCTATCGGCACAATTTGGAAGGCTTCTACAGCATCTAGAATCTCAAGGGTGTAAGCGTCTCCCTCGGGAATTGTTGCTTCACTTGAATCAGCCCGCTCAGTCAAGGAGCGACCAAAAACACTGAGCGAAGCTTCTGCGACAGAGGCAAGCGATGAGCCAATGACCCGCGCAAACTGCAACACGGGATCCACCCCGAACAGTTCCATCCCTCGCGCAAAGCCCTTGAAGGATTCAACCTCTTCTGCCCGGCATAAAGCCGCATCCCCTGGGTCAGGCAGACCCATCAGCATGCGTGCCCGTCTGCAGAGTTCGGCATCAAGTCCGCAGCGTTCTGCTAACTCATTTATGGTGATTAGTTCAGCGTTGTTCCAGAACAGATTTTGACGAAGCAGCGAGACTGCATCTGCAGGAGCATGGGCTTGCTCGTCAAGTCCTAGTGAATCAACTTGGTCGACATCTGCCCCCGCAAGCAAGAGCCGTAACTTGATCATGTTGCGCAAGGCTTGTGCGTCATCTGCAACTTCGTCATCTGCAATCACCAAGATGACGCTAGCGGTCGCAAACTGGCTTGTCTTTTGCTTTGAGGCAGCTCTACAAGATCAGTTCCGCAGGTTGCCAAAGCAGAATCTACTGCAGAGTGCCACGCAATAAGCTGCGCCCGGAGTGAACGTGTGACCCGTTTTTCTGCAAAGAGATATCTACAACCGGGTACAACTTTGGGTCAATAGATGCAGGTATGACTACTTCGGTACTGCCCGTCATTGGTCCAAGGGAGTGCGGCGAGGTGACCTTTGGATCTACTAGCCACAGCTCGTAGTGTGAGCCAACTGGCGCTGCAGGCATGTTCTTGGCAGTCACCACAAGACGTTCGGTGTCCCCAGTGCGCAGCAGTTTTGCTTCAGCCGTGGCTGGTCCTTCAAGCACATCTAAATTGACGCTTGCCACTTGCTCGGTGCTGACTCTGGATGAATCCGCCAACCTGATACCAACTGCACCGACTACAAGAACCAGAACAGCGGCTGCCGCCGCAAGAAAGATGTTGCGGCCTCTTTGACTCTGCGATGCCTGCTTGCGAGGGTCCGACAGAACTGCTTGTTCTAATAATTCTGGTTTTACTAATTCAAGTTCTGGTTCTGGTTCTGGTTCTATTGAGACAAGAGTCCGATCAGCTACTGCAAGGCCAGAAACAATGTTGTCCCAGAGTTCGGCTGGGGGGCTCGTCAACTCAAAGTCGAACTCGGTGAGCAGTGCCGCGACTTGAGTGAGATGCCCAAACTCGGCATCGTTAAGGTCAAGGTCTTTAGAGTTTTCAGGGTCTTTAGAGTTTTCAAGGTCTTCAGGCATCTTGGTACCCATCTAGTTGGCGTTGGAGTCGTTCAAGACTGCGGCGAATATCACTCTTAACAGTGCCCAGCGGAATCTTGCATCGCTCGGCAATCTGAGCATGGGTCAGGTCAGCGAAAAACTTGAGTCGAACCATCTCTTGGGCCCGCTCAGGCAATTCCTTGATTGCCTCGGCCAAGAGCATGCGTTCACCAGTTAGCGAGATAGCAGCGCTCTCTGTAGCTGCTCCTAAGTTGATCAGGGTTGCCCGCTCACCAAATCGCAGATTCTCTGTACTGACCGACTCGCCCGAGCCGGTCATATCGATACTGATGGGCTTCCGGCCGTCAGAACGGAGGATATCAATCACTTTAAATTTGGCTATTCCCATAAGCCAAGCCTGCAAACTGCCCGCCTCAGGCCGGTAGCGGCTTCTAGATTTCCAGGCCGCTAAGAACACTTCTTGGGTGGCATCGGCCGCACGATCTGCGCCTAGGGAGCGGGTGCAGAAGGAATAAATAAGTGAACCATGACGGTCGTAGATCTCTTTGAGTGCGCTTCCTTCTCCGTTGATGAAGGCAGTAACCCGTTGTTCTTCAAGGTTGTGCGTAAGTTCAAGTGGTCGAGCAAGCACAGCCTCCATGCTTACTTGTTCGTCACCAGAGCCTAAAATGGATGCAGCATCTTTGTCTGCTCCAGATAGTTCTTGCTCAGGAGTCACTCCTGGACGCCACACATAAGGCACATCACTTTAGTCTCGCAATGATGAGCCAAGAACGCCATTACTTCTAGTACTTTCAGACTTTTACGATTAGCTAGCAGTGAGTTCTTGTCACGGAGTGGCCGTGGTCGAGTCGACATCGGTTTGGTCATCCAAGCTTCTAAGAGTTTGCATCGCCCCGGTATCGCTCAGCACCGCCATGGCCATAGCTGCAAGAGTAACTCCCATCAGCAGACCGCCAGGACCACGCAGGCTGAATCCAATCATTGCAGCCAGCAGGGTAGGAAATATTCCAATCGAGACGGTTGCTGCGTCTACTTTCCGTTGTACTAAAAACGCAGTTGCGATCTGCAGAATAAAGGCGCCTATTAGCACTGCTATGGCTTGTTCAGGGCCATTTAAGACTGCAAGAAGTGCCAAAGGCAGTGCCCCCGCAAAGATTCCTACATAAGGAACAAATGCTAGTAGTGCGGCAATCACAGCGAGCAGTCCCGGCAGGTCAATCCCTAACCAGTTGCTCACAGCGAAACTTATGAGTAGCACCGCCAGACTCTGAAGGGCCATAAATCCCAAGTACTTAATGCTGCTGGAATAAGCGAGTTCTAGTACCCAGCGAATCGGTTCTCTTTTGGCTTCAGGTGCAAGGTCAATTGACCCTTTGACCATAGTGGGGCCAGTGAAAATAATCATCACGGTAAGAATCCAAACAACAAACACCGCTGATGCGCCCTCTCCCACCCGAGATGCGATTCCTCGCAGGTCGGCATTACGAAAGCGCACCTGATTGGTGACCTGATCGGCGAACCGCTCAATGTCATCGGCAATTTGAAGTCGCTTGATAATGCTTCCAACTCCGTTGGTTCGCTCTAGGTCTCGTACTGCTGCTGGAACAGTCTCTTGAAATTTTGCCGACTCTCCCCGGAGTTCGCTCAAACCGAGTGCAGCAAGGGCAGAAATAGAAATCGCTAAGAGAGCTGTAATCAGTAAAACGGCAACGGTTTTCGACATATGCCGATGCAGTTTCTGAACAATGGGCCAACTCAGCGCTGCAAACACGCAGGCTTCCAAAAACCACACCAGCGTGGTTGACGCCCGTAACGCCACAGTCATGACCAGCAGGTACGCGCCGACAATGGCTACTGATCCTAAAATTGACCGGGGCGAGATGTGAAGAGAGGTGTGTGCCATTACGTAGCCCTCAGGGAATTCTGCGTTGAGCACGGGACTGGGGTTCCCACACATGGAGAAGCTCAGATTCTAAGGTGGAGCTATGTCCTTTGAGCGTGACCCTCAGCCAGTGGTTGAGGCGTCAGTCGAGCAACCGCAGCGCATCACCGTTGATCTAGCCAGCCAGAGCGTTCTTGTTCTACTGGTTTCCCTTACTGCTCTAGTTGCGGTTTGGGGAATTGTTCAAGCGGCCTCCGGGGCTGTGACTCTGATTGTGGTTGCTCTCTTTGTTGCCATGGCCCTTGACCCATTAGTGAATGCAGTACAACAGCGGGCCAAGCTAGGCCGAGCGCCGTCAGTGATTCTGGTGCTGCTTGTTGGTTTGATTCTGGTGTCGACATTTATTGCAATTGCCGGACCGCAACTAGTCAAGGAGTCTTCAAATCTGCAGCAGCAATTACCCAAGACAGTCTCCTCGCTTGGTGATTTGCCACTAGTTGGGCCATCCATCCGTTCGGCGGACTTGCCAAAAACAATTAATAACTGGCTCGACTCGTTTGCTGAGAAGTCTCAAGACGTTGGTGGGTTGGTTAAGTCTGTCTCGTTTGGACTTGGGGCGGTTGTACTTGCGTTGTTCTTGATGGCCGGAGCGATGCTCGAGGGACCTCGACTCGTAGCCAGCATCCGTGCAGCGCTTCCGGCTGGCCGCAGAGAATCTGCCGATGGGATTGGCGGGGTGGTCTACCAAGTGCTTGCAAAGTATTTCGCAGGAAGTTTGCTCGTTGCAGTCATGAACGGGGTGTGGACTGCAAGCGCTGCATTGATTGCTGGAGTGCCGCTGAGCCCTCTACTCGGTGTGTGGTCTGCAGTAACCTCGCTCATCCCCCAAATCGGCGGACTTTTGGGTTTCAGTTTGATCTTTGTGGTCAGTCTGACCGCCGGGGTTGGGCCGGCAATCTTTATGACCGTTGCGTTCTTGGCGTTCATGCTTTTTAACAACCATGTGCTTGTTCCGCTAGTGGTTGGAAAGGCAGTGAGCCTGTCTCCTCCGGTAACGATGTTGGCCGCAATCGGGGGCTTCTCGGTGGGTGGAATTGTTGGGGCACTCTTTGCGGTCCCTACCTTTGGCGCAATCAAGGCGGTTGCGATGTACCTCCGAAGCGATGCGGCCCCAGCCCAGCTTGAGGAGTTAGTGACAACCCCCCCGAGCATGCTTTCTCGCCTACGCAACCGCTTTACAACAAGCACGGCCTGATCCCCCCCCTAGAACTGTTTTGTCCTGCGAGGGACCCCCTATAGGGGGTCCCTCGCAGGACAAAACAGTTCTAGGGGGGGGGTCACGGGGGATCGGTCGGATGATTGCCTCTGGTCTGGTGCGTGCCGTCCCCAAGGCCCATATCTCATCTGGCAAGACCGAGGTCTGCAACCAGGTAGGCGAAGAACTTTCGACCTACGGCACCTGCATTGCTTTGCCAGCCGACTTGTCCACTGTTGAAGGGGTTCTTGAGCTCGCTCAAGCAGTTTCCGAGCGTGAGCAGCAGGTTGAGATTTTGGTCAACAACGCGGGAGCAACTTGGGGTGCTCCGCGTCTCGAGTATCCCGACGAAGCTTGGGACAAGGTGCTTGCTGCCAACCTTAAAGCTGTGTTCTCTTTGACCACCGAACCCGTACCATGGCTGAAGCACTCTGCACGTGGTGATGACCCCGCACGCGTTATCAACATTGGTTCGGTTGACGGGATTCGCGTTCCAGAAACAGAGAACGATGCCTACTCGGCAACTTGCACACCGGCTACCGAGTTCACATATCACCGTCAACGCCATCGCCCCAGGCCCGTTCCCTTCAAAGATGCTGGCCTTTATTCTTGACAGAGACGGAGACGAACAGATGTTGGCCGCGGGGGTACCACTCGGGCGTATTGGCACCCCAGAAGACGTTGCCGGAACAGTGCTGTTTTTAGCTTCCCGCGATGGTAGCTATGTGACGGGTTCGATCATTGCCGTGGATGGCGGCATCTCTACTCACGGCTAGCTAACTCAGTGCGAGCCAACTCAGTGCTAGGTATCAGTCTGCTCACGCAGTTCACATCCAAGGGTCATCCGCTAGGCCAAGTTCGGGCCACGGTCCTGCAGCTATCGGCTGGCAGTTGCCCCAGCCAATCCCTCCTCCGGCAGGGTCGGTGACTCGCACAGCGGTATCGCGAATCTGGTGTAATCGCCGGGCCATCTCTGGTGGCCGGCAGTCATCTATTCGTTCCCCGTCAAGGTGGAACTCTCCTCGCCATTCGCCGTGATGATGGCCGTCCAAACCAAAGTACAGCCCCGCCCCAAGTTGAACCCCGGTATCGCCAAGCACCTCAATCAGGATTGGCCGCTGACTGCCATCTTGCATAGTTCCCATGACAGTGCCGCCAAGAAGGCGACGGTTCTCTGAGTCGAATTGCAGGTCAGATTGAAGGTCAACAATTGTGTCAACGCTGCCATTGGCGTGTTCAACCCCGGCGGTCACTGTCTTTTGAATAAAACCGGGCATCTGCACCAGCGTAAAGTGCAGATGAAGTGCATACTGCGAGCCGTCGGGACGTTCCATCAGGGCGGGGCACCAGATCATCATGAACCCCACACCTGCTGGGAATGCATGTGAGTCGCTGCGGTCTGTAGCCGGCGGACCCACGTCGTAGCGGACTCCCCATGAATGGTCGCGAGTACTTACCCAAGATTCAGGGGCGACTTCAGTACGCTTGCCGTCGAGCTCAATCCACCCGCTAGCAACTCCGGTTTGGTGGTAGCGAACTAGGTCTGCCGACACCCGATACTGATCCCTTAGGTGTGTGCGTTCTTCTAGGCGCGGCGGCACAACTCCATCAAAAACAATCTCGAACGAGATTGGCTGAACCTCATTGGCCTGAAGCGAAAATCGGACTTTCTGAAGAGGCTCAATCACCTGATAGCTGATTGGCCCAACAGAGGTTGACTCTGGATCTGACGACAAGCTTCGACTAGCACGCACTGTGGTCTGCTGGGCGCCTCGACTGACTGCTGCATATGCATCCATCACGTTTCGGTTGGGGTAGCGGCCTAGCCCGAAACCAATTTGCAGGCTCCCATCTCGAGCCATTGCCATGGCGCACACTTTTTCTGTCCAAGCCGGATCACTAGTTCCAACTACGGCAAAGGTGTCTGCAATCTGATGGTTGAACCCCTCATCTGCAACTCCGAGTGGGCCAATCGGATTGTTTGCCATCGCTCTGATTCCTCCAAGGTGGACGTATTGCTGATCACCCTAGTTCTGCTGCCGTAGCACCTGAGCGAGTCGCAGTATCTGATAAAACCTGCTGACATAGGCAGATGACTAGTCGCAAGAAGCCAGCATCACAGCCAGCATCACAGCCAGCAAAAGAGTCGAACAGGGCAGGTACAGAACTCAGCCCGAACAGTGTCTCAGCACAAGATCGAGCTGCTGCAGCCGAGCTGCTTGCTCGCTACGCCGAGGCTATCGATGCTGGTGATTTTGAGGGAGTGGCGGATCTACTGTCGGATGCTGAACTGCTCGATGATTCGGGCAATTTAGTTGCCGGATCCCGAGCCGAGATTCTTGGGTTGTACTCGGCAATGACCCTTAGGCACGCGGATGGAACACCGCTCACATCGCACGTGATTACCAACGTGATTGTTGAGTCGGCTGGTCCCGACAAGTTGCAGATGCGCTCGCGGTTTACGGTTTTTCAGGCCACTGATTCCCTTCCGCTTCAGGCAGTGGTGGTGGGTAGATATGTGGATACTCTGACGCGCAAAAATGGCGAGTGGAGGTTCACTACCCGGGTGATGGCGCCGCAAGCTTGGGGTGACGTCAGCCAACACTTGAGCTTTGACCCGCGTTAGGTTCCGGTCGCGTTAGATGTAGGACGAGCTACGTTCGGGCAACGCTAGCGAGAACCCTAAAGGGCCTGGTCGCTCTTGGCCTTTTTGTCTTTACGCTGCTTGCGTGCAACAGCGAAGGCCAAGACAATACCTATAAGAATTCCAATGCTCAGGTACAAAGTGACCCGGCTCTTGCCCGCAGGTTTTGCCGAGCCCCCGGCCGCAAGTGTCAAGTCAGTAGCGCCATCGGTAGCAGATGGCACATCGGCCTCAGCAGTTGTTGCATCAGTTGTTTCGCCAACTGCAGGAGTCGCTGGATCGGCTGAATTGCTTGTGCTCCCGAAGGATTCTACAACTGAGAATTGGCCGCTCGCCTCAGCAGTTGGGTCTTGCGAGGTGAGTGCGATTGACCATTCTCCCGCAGACGGCAACTCAATTATTGCTTCATACAAAGAGTTCTCGGCTCCAGCGGATTGTGTTCCAGCGTTGCTGCTCGGGGTTAGGGGAGTGGACCCTACAGATTCGCCAGAGGGCCCGCTAAGCGTGGCACTTACTTTGGCCTCTCCGGCTAGGTGTCCGTCTACTTTGTAGACCACACCGGCTTGAATCAATACGCTCATCGGGCCAGTCTGTTCGGCCTTTGTGAGTTGCACTTCCCCAACGTCGCCATGAGCAGAGGCTGTTGCGGTGAGCGTAAGCACAAATGCTGTGACCACAGCGAACACAACCAGTGCATGTTTCATCTGTGCAGCATGCAGGGATCGGTTCTCTGTAAGCAAATCTGCAGCGCAGAAGGTCTGTGGTTAGTGCAAGATTTGAGCAAGCTCTCGCGTGTCAGCGTGGTAGTCGCCCTGAGGGTCCTCGGGGTCGCACAAAGTTGTTGCATCTAGGTAGACCCGCGGCGTGCGATACAGGTAGGCAATAGCTACTGCATGATTCGGCGTGACGTAACGATCGTTTTCATTTTCCTCTAGCCAGGTCCGCAGGCGAGGTGCATGCTTTGCGCTCATGTTGGGGAACAAGTGATGCTCAACATGATGGCTGAAGTTGAAGTGCATCCGGTCAATGATGGGCAGTGTGGTGACGCTCATTGAGTTTTCGATTGGGTCATTCGACTTTGTCATGGGCCGCATAAAGTGGTTTGTGGCGATGTATCCCATGACTAGTGCATTGGTCAACATCACTGGAATCGCAATCACGAATAGTGAATAGAACGGTCCAGCCAGAATGCCCACGGTGATCCACAGCGCCAAACAAACTGCGCTATCAATGATTGCCCGGCGGCGATTGAAGCGGGCAAAAGTGCGCATGTATTTCGCTTGAATCCACAGCACTACTTGGCCGTGAAAAGTAAACCAGTATCCAAAGAAGAAAACGCTTGACCAGTGGCGAGACCCCGGTGCAAGACGAGCTACAAAGCGAGTTGATGGCGCTTTCTCAAACCTTGAGACCGTGCCAAAGCTGTCTGGATCGGAGTTGCCCATATTGGTTTTACCGTGGTGAATTTGGTTATGCCAGACCCGCCACAAGGAAGGAGAAACAAGCATTGGTGCAAAGCCGAGGTACCCACAGAAGTACTGCAGCCATTTTGACTTGACTACTGCGCCGTGCAGCACTTCATGTGCCAAGAATCCCATGGAAGCAAAGCACTGCCCCATCACGAGTCCAAGCAGGACGCAGAAATACCAAGGTGGCCGAACAACGATGATGGTTGTTCCAGCGGCGAGTGATGCTGCAACGAGTGGGATAAACCACAGGGCTCGCTGCGGCTGTCGCTCAAAGGTGTCTGCTGGCAGGTCGGCTTTGATCTGCTTGCGGGTTTGTTCTGTACTCGGGGGAGTCATGTAGTCAGTCATGGCGTTCCTTTGGAGTGAATGTCCATCATGGGTGATAAGAACGTAGCTTACGGGTTCGTAGCTTACGGGTTCGTAGCTTACGGTTTCGTAACTTACAGTTCCGTAACCTACGCCAGCGTAGTAGAATTGTCACTATGGCAGATGGCACACGTACTCGGCTCTCCGCCGGCGAGCGAAGAAATCAACTCGTTGAAGTTGGACGCAAGGTGTTCGCGGAGAAGGGGTTCGAAGGGACTTCAGTCGAAGAGATTGCCGAGCGCGCCAAAATCTCTAAGCCGATTATCTATGAACACTTCGGCGGCAAAGAGGGCCTGTATGCCGTGATCGTGGATAGAGAGATGGACTACGTCATTCAGCAAATCTCTGAGGCCATCTCTACAGGCCCTCCAAGAGAGCGCATCGAGGGAGCAGCGCTTGCCTTTATGCGATACGTCGAGGAGCGCCCGGATGGGTTCGCAGTTTTGTCTCGCGATTCCCCAACACAGAGTGGCCTAGCCAACCTGTTAGCCGAAGTGGGCTTTCGCGTTGGCAACGTGTTTACCGAAGAGTTTAAGCGCGCTGGCTATGACCCCAAAGCTGCTCCCATTTATGCGCAGAGCCTGATTGGCATGGTCACCTTTGTGGGGCAGTGGTGGGTGCATAACCCCAAGATGTCGGCTGACGAAGTTGCCTCACATATCTCTGCGCTGTCATGGATGGGTCTGCGACACCTGCCCAAGAAACCTCAAAAAACAGTGCACTCGCCATCGAAGTGAGACAGTTGTTGCTATGAATGAGATCCAAGCAGATACCCAGAGCATTCCTGCTCGCCGGTTAGCGGTTCGGGTGACTAAAGATGCTGCACGGCAGATTCGGGGCGGTCACCCTTGGGTCTTTAACAACTCGATTACATCACTCAAGCCCGCAGGCCAAGCTGGCGACCTTGCAGTGATCTTCGACGAGAACCGTGACTTTATGGCCATTGGTCTCTATGACCCTGACTCGGCAATCAGCATCAAAATCTTGCATCACGGCAAGCCTGCGCAGATTGATGAAGCCTTTTGGACCACGCAACTTGCTGCGGCGCACAACCTGCGAGCTGGCGCATTCGACCCAACTCATACAACGGGGTATCGGTGCGTGCACGGAGAGAATGATTCGCTTCCGGGTTTGGTGTTAGATCGCTACGCAAACACCTATGTACTCAAGCTCTATAGCGCAGCCTGGTTTGTGCATCTAGAGCAAATTTTGCACAGCATTGCCCAGGTGTTTGAACCCCAGTCAGTGGTTCTGCGCTTGGCCCGAGGCCTACAAAACCCGGCTTCAAATTTTCTCTTTCATGGCGAACCATTGTCCGATGGTCGAGCGCTGATCGGCGACCTGCCTTCAGCAGCTGTGCAATTTATAGAGAATGACCTTCGGTTCGAGGCCGATGTTGTACACGGCCAAAAAACCGGCTTTTTCTTAGATCAGCGTGACAATCGTGCTCGTGTACGTTCGCTAGCTCAGGGGTCTCGCGTGCTTGATGTGTACTCGTGCACCGGCGGGTTCTCTGTTAACGCGGCCGCTGGTGCGGCAGCGCTAGTGCACAGTGTCGATATCAGCGCAGCAGCTATTGAATCTGCGAAGCGCAACATGGCTCGCAACGGGGGTCGTCCTGCAGTGCGGGCATGCACTCATCAGGTGTCTGTGGGCGATGCCATGACGGTCATGTCGCAGATGATCGACGCTGGCAGACTCTTTGACATTGTGATTGTTGACCCGCCTTCGTTTGCCTCGCGGCAGGATCAAATCGATGGAGCCCTGCGCGCTTACGGAAAATTGACAGAGCTAGCAGTCAGGCTGATTAACCCTGGAGGCATGTTGGTTCAGGCCTCTTGCTCTGCCCGAGTCACCTCAGAGAGATTCATCGAGTCGGTGGGCGACGCCGCCTATCGGTCTGGGGTACAACTCGATGGCATCAGCCATGCAACCCATGCAATCGATCACCCAGATACCTTCCCCCAGGGAGCCTATCTCAAGGCAATCTTTGCTCGAATAGTTCCCTTACGCTGAGTCGGGTTCTTCTAAGCGGCCATCGACATGGAGCGCAAAGCGCTTTGGTTCTGCACCATGAACTGGCCCATCCTCAGGCCATGGCCAGCCGCCAAACTGCGTGCGCCGGTAATCCTCAAAAGCCTGCTCTAGCTCAGCCTGCGTATTCATTACAAAGGGCCCATGCTGAGCGACGGGTTCTGCGATTGGTCGGCCTTGTAGCAACAAAAGCTCAGCTGCTTTGGCTCCTGCGGTTAGCTCAATACTGCAATCTGCGGCAATCACCAGACCTGTCGCGCTGAAATACTGCTCGCCAGCAACAACAAGTGAGTCTCCTGCAAAGAAGTACAAAATTCTTGCCGTATCGGGCCCGTCTGCTGCTGGCAGAGTCCACTGTGCACCGGCCTGCATGCGAATAGACCAGATCGCCACATCTGAATCAGATCGGGCCGCCCAAGAGTTTGGTGGTGGTGCGGGAGAGCTAGTAGCGGCCGTTGGAGAGCTGTTCTCGGTCTGGGGCGCACCACGGGGAATAGGTCCAGTGATGACCGTTACTTCTGTGTCGCACTGCTTGGAATCGGTGAAGTGAACTCGAGGAATCTGGTGATTCCACATCATGGTGAAATAGGGATCCACCAACTTGTCTTCGGCCGGCAAGTTCAGCCAGATCTGAAAGAGCTCTGCTGGATTAGGTCGGCTCTGGCTGAGCAGGGGAAACATTTCGGAGTGCACAATCCCTGATCCTGCGGTGAGCCATTGCACATCGCCCGCGCCAAACCTTGCAGCTGCGCCCAAAGAGTCAGAGTGGTCAATCAAGCCAGTTCTGACAAATGTCACGGTCTCAAACCCGCGATGCGGGTGCTGCGGAAACCCTGGGACAGCCGACCCGTGATACATCCGCCAGCCCGCCTTGCCAGCAAAGTCAGAACCCATCTGTCGGCCCTCTAGCGAAGCGGCCGGGCCGAACTGCGCATTGCCCTGCGGGTAGGAGTCATGGTGATGTGCGCAGAACAGGAATGGGTCAACAGTTGGCCACTGCTGCCCAAGCGCAAAAGTTTGCAGAACCGGATGCTCAGTCACAAGCTGCTAGCTAGCTCAGGGGCGGAAGAGACTGCTGATTGTCCATCATGTCTGCCATAACCACCTTGATGAACTCGTCTACCTCATCAGTTATGCCCCCGCTGACTCCGCCATAAATCGCAGCGCTTCCCGCTGGTTCATCTTTGCGCTCGATGGCGTATGCCACAGCCTCATCTAGATCGGCAGCAAACTTTTCTGCGAGACCCGGCTGAGTTTGTGGTCCGGTAACTGCCATGTGAATTGAGTTGGGGTACTGCTGTCCGTTGAACCGCCACCCGCGCAACTTCATGAAGTCGTTTACGTGGTAGATATCGAACAGTTCAGAAGTAAAGGCAAAGCAGAAGGTGGGTTCACCAATGATTCGCAACTCTGGGTGGGAGTTGACTGCGGCCTTCATTTTGTCGGCAGTAGAAAATATTGCCTTTGCATGAGACAAGTAACCGTCTTTTCCGTATGCCACCATCGATGCCCAAGTAGCTGCAAGCAGTCCAAGCGACCGTGACCCGTCCATACCCGGAGAACAGTACTTTCCACCGGTCCAGTCTGTTAGGTAGAAGTACTGGGAGTTTCGAAGTGCTTTGTCGCTCACGGCGAGAACCGAGGACCCCTTCAACCCGTAGCCGTACTTGTGCGTATCGGCGCTAATGCTTGTCACACCAGGGACCCGAAAGTCGAAGAGCGGGATGTCGTAGCCAAGTTCTTGCCCCCAGGGAAGAATGAATCCTCCAAGACAGCCATCCACGTGCAGTCCCGTTCCGTGGCTAAGGGCCAGTTGCCCAAGTTCAGCAATCGGGTCCACTACGCCGTGGCCATATGTGCAGGCCGAGCCAACCAGCGCAATGGTCTGATCATCAATCAGCTCTTCCAGTGCATCCAAGATCACGGTGCCGGTCTCTGGGTTGATTGGCGCCACCCGCAGCTCAATGCCAAACAAGTGGCAGGCTTTATCAAAGGCGGCGTGGGCGCTTTCTGGCTTGACGAAGTTGGGGTGAATGATTCCCCGCACATCTCGAGCATGTTCGCGGTAGGCCAATAACGCGTGAGTGATGCTCGCTGTGCCGCCGCTTGTGACAATGCCTGCAGGAGTGGTGTCGACCACGGCCTCTGCATGCAACATATCTAAAGTCATGGCAATGATCTCGCCCTCAAATTTGGTTCCGCTGGGGCACACATCGCGCTGAAGCGCATTCACATGCCCGAACATTCCAAAAGCTTGTGTCATGTAGTCGTAGTGCTCTCGGTCTCCGCAGTAGTAAGACCCAGAGATTTGCCCGGTCTGCCATGGGCTGTCTTCTTCTGTAGCGATTTGTTGCAGCTCATCGAGAATCTCTGCACGGTCTCTCCCGTGTTCGGGTAACTGACGGTTGACGACGAAACGCTCGGAATAGGGATAGTCACTCATGGCTTAGAGCTTCGCAGATAGAGAGGCAGTTTGTGAACGCGGCTTGGAATTGAATCTGCGCATTCTCGTAGAGCTCGTGATGGTTGGCATCGGGGCTGTAGGTGAGTTCGCGTCTGAGTTTGATCTCGGTTGGGTCATTGCCTGCACTGCGAAACAACGCAACCATTGCTACTGCCACTGCAGCTGCAAGTTCGGGGCGCTGCAACACGGTGACTCGGCGGTTGAAAACATCTGCGAGTACCTGAGCCCAGCTAGCCGAACGAGCGGCACCTCCCCCAAAGACAATCTCATCGTAGGCAGTTCCGGTGAGTCCCTCTACCGCGGGCAGCAACCACCTCAGGTTGTGCGCAGTGCCTTCGATGAGTGCGCGAATCATTTGCTCTCGGGTGGTGTTCAGCGACAGACCAATAAACCCGCCGCGTTGAGCTGACTCAGCTCGTGGAGACATTGACCCTGCCAACCAAGGCAAAAACAGCATCCCTCCTGCCCCAGGCTCTGAGTGCGCAAGTGCCGATTCAAGTTCATCAAACGGGCTGCCCATAACGCTCTTCCCGGCCTGACTCTGAACGCTTTTTGGACTCAACAGACTCAGCGCATGTTCGACGGCGCGACCCGAGATGCCATTTTCTGCCATAACTATGTGCCTGCCCGGAACGGGTGCAGGCATGGCGAGCACCTCGTGTTCTAAGTCCACTCGATGCGCATCAAGTGAATCCACCAGAACTGCTGTTGTCCCAATCATCAGGCCGCAGGGACGGGCCACGTTTGCAGGAGTAACGCGGAGGGCTTGCGAATTGAGCAACACTGAAGTGGCGAATGCCGCAGCCTGGGTATCGTTCATGCCTGCCTGCACAGTTACCCCGGTTGGCAATCCAAGGCGACTGGCTAGTGCAGTTGAAATTTCGCCAAGGATGCCATCCACGGGAATCAAATTTGGAAGTTTGGACGGATCCACCCCGGCCATAGCAACTAGGTCTGAGTCGTAGTTCGTTGTGCCAACAATCCGGTTATCGCATAACTGAGCGGCAAACATGGTGCACTGAGTGGCTGCTGCTCTGCCGGTCAGGCGCAGGTTGATGAAGTCCATGACCTCTAAATAGGTGGCGGTTGTTGCGTGAAGTTCCGTCTGTTCGGTTTGTAGAAACAGCAAGTGGGCTAAAGACAGCCCGCCCCCGATGGGTGGAATGCCGTGGCGTTCAACAAATACCTCAAAGGCCTGTTCGTGGCGTTCCATGACTGCCCAACTCAAGTCGTCACCTCGGTGATCTAGATACATGATGAGTGGAGTTGTAGCTCCGCCCTGAGCATCAACTCCGAGTAGTGAGGAGTACTGGCTGCAGACACCGATACTGGTGATACTGCTAACTAAAGAAGGCTCAGCAGCCGTTATCTCTGAAATCGCAGAGCAGACGGCTGCCCAGATTTGTTCTGGATCTTGAGTAACTGCTTTTGCTAGTTGGTGAGTGTGAAGTGGTCGACTGCTAAAGGCTCGTAGCTGCCCTGAGTCATCAACTAGCACCACTTTCAGGTTTGTTGTCCCAACATCGATTCCGAGTGCGCGCATCTCATCAAGGTAGACCCATGATCAAGCTCGTTTCGGCGAACCCCCAGAATGCCGCTTTGGCGTTAGGGGTATCACAAGCCATAGAGTGGGTAGGTTAAGAAATACACGAATACCGCAGTACCGAAATACAACTGAGGATCTTGCTTCGCCAAAGACCCCAAGGTGAATCCTGTGCATGGTGCTTGCACCCCGAACAGGATCTGAAAGGACCGCAACTGGTTCGCCTGGGTAGGTGGATACTCCATACACCCGTCTAGTTCGGTTGAGGGGGGCGTCCGCTTTGCGGCTCCCGATCCTCCCGAACAGATTGAGAGGAGGTGTCAATGGAAAACCCACGAGCAGACAAAGTTGCAGTAGTTGATGAGGTCCGAGAAAAGTTCGAGTCCTCAGATGCAGTGCTGTTTACCGAATATCGTGGATTGACGGTTCAGGACCTTGCGGCGCTGCGATCAGCGCTGAGTGCAGTTGGTGGCGAATATCGCGTATATAAAAACACGCTTGTTCGACTCGCAACCAAGGATCTTGTTGTTGATCAGAGCTTTGCAGATGACCTAGTTGGTCCGACTGCCATTGCATTTGTTGGCCAAAAGCCCGATGGCACGCCCGGTGACGCAGTAATGGTTGCCAAGGCTTTGCAGACATTTGCTAAGTCAAACCCATTGCTCATTGTTAAAGGCGGCCTACTCGGCTCGCATGTGCTTGATGCAGATACTGCCAAAGCGCTAGCAAACATTGCGCCGCGTGAAGAGTTGCTTTCTAGGTTGGCCGGCGGGATTGCGGCACCGATGCGAGAATTCGCCTCGTTGTTGCAAGCAATTCCTGCAAGCTTTGCCTATGGGCTCAAGGCGCTGATTGATGCCAGAGGCGCTGATAGCGGACCTGTTGCACATACAGCCACTGAAGAAACGACTGAAGAAACGACTGAAGAAACGACTGCAGAAACGACTGAAGAAGCCTCTGTAGAAGTTGCAGATCAGGCACCTGAAGAAACCGCAGAGACAACTGCTGAAGAGTCAGCAGAAGACAATAACGAAGTAACAGACAACAACGAAACAGTGGCAGATGCCGCTGCTGAAGAGGAGTAAGACACATGGCTACCAATGAAGAGATCCTTGATTCGATCTCAAACCTGACCGTGCTTGAGCTATCAGAATTGCTCACAGCATTCGAAGAGCGCTTCGGCGTGACTGCAGCAGCACCAGTTGCAGCCGCAGCAGCAGCACCCGCCGGTGGGGGAGCAGCCGAGGAAGAAGAAGAGAAGACCTCATTTGATGTGGTGCTCACCGAAGCTGGTGACAAGAAAATCCAGGTCATTAAAGAGGTTCGTGGCCTTACTAGCCTAGGACTCAAAGAGGCCAAGGATCTTGTGGAGTCCGCTCCCAAGGAAGTTCTTGAAGGTGTCTCTAAAGATGACGCAGAGAAGGCAAAGGAAGCCCTTGAGGGCGCCGGCGCAACTGTCGAGATCAAGTAAGAGCTCCTCTCGAGTACCTACTCTGAACTAGCACGGCAGTTTGTATGTGTCGGAAGTTTGCATGTGGGAGTGTTCTAGGCGCTTTGGCGGTTTAGGACACTCCGACTGCATCTTGCAAATAGTTCGAGTTTTTTGGTGCATTTTTTGGCAGTTCCCGGCCCGTCTTGACCTGAGACAACAGAGCGCATACTCTGTTGGGTTGCCGTGCTCTGCTGTTCGCCCTTCGTCAGAAAATTTCTGTTGAGTGGTCGCGTCCTACACGCGGTCCTTACCCAACACTCTTGCATCCACTGGGAGTAAGCTTTGTCTTCACGCGTCACCATCCGTGATCGTTATTCGTTTGCCAACCTAGATGAGGTACTTGACCTTCCAGACCTCATCGCAATCCAGAGGAAATCCTTTGATTGGTTCGTCGAGCACGGTCTCGCCGATGCCTTCAAGGACATAACTCCGATTAAGGACTTCACCGAGACTCTAAGTCTTGAACTGGAGTTTGATCCCTCTGATGAGGATCTGCGACCGCCTCCAAAGTTCACTGTGGAGGAGTGCAAAGAAAAGGACATGACCTACTCGGCGCCCATCTTCGCGCGGGCTCGATTTATGAACGCTGCAACCGGCGAGATTAAAGAGCAGACGGTGTTCATGGGCGACTTCCCCATGATGACTGAGAAGGGCACCTTCATCATCAACGGCACCGAGCGTGTTGTGGTGTCACAGTTGGTTCGATCACCTGGTGTGATCTTCCAGCCGGGGGAGCGGTTCCGCCTAAGGAACCTGTCGAAGCATCAGTTAGTTACTGGCACTATCCACCCCTATCGCGGTGAGTGGATTGAGTTCGACGTCGAGCAGAAGCCTGGCAAGGACCCAACTGCCGGAACCAGAGTCGCCCGTAAGCGTCGTTTGTCACTGTTCTTGTTGATTCGCGCGTTGGGGTACGACGAAGAGAACTTCCCAGGCTTCTTGGAGTCATTTGTTCGTCACTTCGACTTCCTTGAAGGCCAATGGGAGAAAGACCGCGACCTCGTGGTCACTCAAGAAGAAGCCCTTATAGAGATTTATAAGCGTGCTCGCCCTGGCGAGCCGGCAACACCAGACTCGGCCCGTAATTACTTTACGAATGCTTTCTTTGAGCCACGCCGCTACGACCTGTCACGGGTCGGGCGTTACAAGCTCAATCGTAAGCTCGGCCCAGAAATCGAGAAGCTTCAAGAGTTGTTCCCTCAACTCAAGGGCCGCCTTGACGAGCCAGCTGTTGATCAGCCTGTTCTTAGCCGGTGCGAGGTTTTGGCCTCTACTACCTACTTGCTGAACTTGGCCATGGGTACCCACGGGTACCGCCTTGATGATCAAGACCATTTCGCTAACCGTCGCATCCGCAGCGTTGGCGAACTCATTCAGAATCAGGTTCGTATTGGTTTGTCTCGCATGGAGCGAGTTGTGCGAGAACGCATGACCACCCAAGACGTCGAGGCAATTACGCCGACCACCCTGATCAACATTCGTCCAGTTGTTGCAGCAATCAAGGAGTTCTTCGGAACCTCTCAGCTGTCGCAGTTCATGGATCAGGTCAACCCGCTCAGCGGACTGACTCACCGTCGTCGACTGTCGGCGCTCGGCCCCGGTGGCCTGTCTCGTGAACGTGCTGGCTTCGAGGTCAGAGATGTGCACTTCAGCCATTACGGCCGGATGTGCCCAATCGAGACTCCAGAAGGTCCAAATATCGGCCTGATCGGTGCTTTGGCAACCTTTGGACGGGTTAACGAGTTTGGTTTCATCGAGACCCCGTACCGCAAGGTTGTCAACGGTAAAGTCACTAATGAGATCATGTATCTCTCTGCCGACGAGGAAGAGGAATACGTTGTAGCCCAGGCAAACACGCCAGTTGATTCGGACGGCACCTTTAAGGCCGACCGAGTGCTCGTGCGTCGTTCCCCGCAGGCTGCGTCGTTGTCTGACCTTCGATTGCAACTTGAGCGTGACGAGTTCCTAGGTGCCACAACCGAGATCTCGGCAGTGCCGCCCGCAGAAGTGCAGCTGATGGACGTCTCGCCTCGGCAGATTGTGTCGGTTGCCGCTGCGCTCATTCCTTTCTTGGAACACGATGATGCAAACCGTGCGCTGATGGGCGCCAATATGCAGCGTCAGGCAGTTCCGCTGTTGCGTGCAGAGGCTCCGTACATCGGTACCGGAATCGAAAGTCGTGCGGCACGCGATGCTGCCGACATGATTCTTGCCGACGAGGATGGCGTGGTTGTTGAAGTAGACGGCTCGCATATCGTGGTGGACTACAAAAAGTCTGGCAAGCGTACCTACAAGCTGCACAAGTTTGAGCGCTCCAACCAAGACACCTGCATCAATCAGCGTCCAAGCGTAGAAGAAGGCCAAAAGCTCAAGGCCGGAGATGTCCTTGCAGAAGGGCCATCCACAGACAATGGTGAGCTTGCCTTGGGCAAGAATCTGCTTGTGGCATTTATGCCATGGGAGGGCTACAACTTCGAAGATGCAATCATCTTGAATGAGCGAATCGTTCGCGATGACGTGCTCACTTCAATTCACATTAAGCAGCACGAGGTTGATGCTAGAGACACCAAGCTCGGCCCTGAAGAAATCACCCGAGATATTCCGAACCTCTCTGAAGAGATCCTTGCAGACCTTGACGAGCGCGGCATCATTCGCGTTGGTGCCGAGGTCAACCCGGGCGATGTGCTGGTAGGAAAGGTCACTCCTAAGGGAGAGACCGAGCTCACACCAGAAGAGCGCTTGCTTCGTGCCATTTTCGGCGAAAAGGCTCGTGAAGTTCGAGACACCTCGCTCAAGGTCCCTCACGGTGAGGTTGGCAAGGTCATCGACGTCAAAGTATTTAGTCGTGATGATAGCCATGAACTCCCACCTGGAGTGAACCAACTGGTTCGCATCTTTGTTGCTCAGAAGCGCAAGATTTCTGTGGGCGATAAGCTCGCCGGCCGCCATGGCAATAAGGGTGTTATCTCGGCCATCCTCCCCTCAGAGGACATGCCCTTTATGGAGGACGGCTCTCCAGTAGACGTCATCTTGAACCCGCTTGGTGTGCCTTCACGAATGAACGTGGGGCAAGTCCTAGAGACTCATCTGGGTTGGGCTGCACGTTGGGGTTGGACTGACGGAGACACAGAGGTGGGAGAAGACCCCATCCGTGGAACCGAAACCAAGACTCGACCAACAACTCGCGCAGCCACGCTCGTTGCAACGCCAGTCTTTGACGGCGCCAAATGGGATGAGGTTGACCTGGCCGGTAAGCACCCGACCATCAAGAAAATCTTCGAGAACATCCACCCAGAAGCTGCCGATGGAACTCGCCTTATTGGCCAAGATGGCAAAGTCACCTTGTACAACGGTCGTACCGGAGAGCGATACGACAATCCAATCACGGTTGGATACAAGTACATCTTGAAGCTTGCCCACTTGGTGGACGACAAGATTCACGCACGGTCTACTGGTCCGTACTCAATGATTACTCAGCAGCCACTCGGTGGTAAGGCTCAGTTCGGCGGACAGCGATTCGGCGAAATGGAAGTGTGGGCCCTTGAGGCCTACGGAGCCGCTTACTGCTTGCAGGAACTGCTCACTATCAAATCTGACGATACCCTCGGTCGAGTCAAGGTATACGAGGCGATTGTTAAAGGGGAGAACATCCCCGAGCCTGGCATTCCTGAGAGCTTCAAAGTTCTCATCAAGGAAATGCAGGCACTGTGTCTAAACGTTGAAGTGCTCTCGCAAAATGGTGAAGAGATCAAAATGCGTGAGCTCGACGAAGACTTCTTTAGAGCCGCAGAAGAGCTTGGCATTGACTTGTCTCGCCCAGAACGTGGTACCGACGAGGATGACGCCCGCCGCCAGGCCGGGCGCTGAGAGAGGCTGAAATCATGATTGACGTCAATCTCTTCGACCAGCTCCGTATTGGTTTGGCTACGGCCGACGCAATCCGCACCTGGTCAAATGGTGAAGTAAAAAAGCCAGAGACCATCAACTACCGCACACTCAAGCCAGAGAAGGACGGACTCTTCTGTGAGAAGATTTTCGGCCCTCAAAAGGACTGGGAATGCTACTGCGGTAAGTACAAGCGGGTTCGTTTCCGTGGCATCATCTGCGAGCGTTGTGGCGTAGAGGTCACACGTTCAAAGGTGCGTCGCGAGCGGATGGGCCACGTAGAACTCGCCGCACCCGCAGTTCATATTTGGTACTTGCGCGGCACCCGTTCTTGGCTTGCTTACCTACTCTCAGGCACCGAGGCCCGAGAAGAACTCAAGGCCAAGCAACTTGAGAAGGTTATTTACTTTGCCGCCGACCTGGTGACCTGGGTTGACGTGGATAAGCGCCACGAAGATTTGCCGAGCCTTGAAGCAGACCTGATCGGTGAGCGCGAGGCCATAGAGAAGGACCGCGAGCTAAAGCTTGCGAAGCGCTCTGAAGAACTCGAAGCAGAGCTCGAAGCACTTGAATCTGAGGGTGCTAAGGAATCTGATCTGGCTGCGCGTCGTAAGGCCGCAGACAAAGACCTTGCCGCAATCCGTGAAGATTTCGACAGCGAACTCGAACTCGTCAACCGAGTCTGGGATGAGTTCAAGGACTTGTTCCCTCGGAAGATCCTTGAAGACGAGCTGCTTTGGCGTGAACTCGAAGATCGTTACGGCGAGTACTTCGAGGGAGGCATGGGCGCTGCTGCAATCAAGCAACTCATTGACCGGATCGATCTTGACGAAGAAGAGATCAAGCTTCGCGCTGCAATCGACCCAGCAGAGGGTGTTAAGCCGCTCTCCGCTCAGCGCAAGCAGAAGGCAATCAAGCGACTCAAGATAGTTGCAGCCTTTAACCGTCGCGACCCCGATTCGGGCCATCGGGTGAATGACCCGCGGGCCATGATTCTTGATGTTGTTCCAGTGATTCCGCCCGATTTGCGCCCAATGGTGCAACTCGATGGTGGCCGCTTTGCAACCTCAGATCTGAACGATCTGTATCGCAGGGTGATCAACCGTAATAACCGCCTGAAGCGTTTACTCGACTTGGGCGCCCCCGAAATCATTGTCAACAATGAAAAGCGCATGCTGCAAGAAGCAGTGGATGCGCTCTTTGATAATGGTCGTCGTGGTCGGCCAGTGACTGGGCCAGGTAATCGCCCGCTCAAATCGCTGTCAGACATGCTGAAGGGAAAGCAGGGACGATTCCGTCAGAACCTGCTCGGTAAGCGAGTGGATTACTCGGGCCGTTCTGTAATTGTGGTTGGACCCAAGCTGCTTTTGCACCAGTGCGGTCTGCCAAAGCTCATGGCACTTGAGCTGTTCAAGCCCTTCGTGATGAAGGCGCTAGTCGACAAAGAGTTGGCACAGAACATCAAGTCGGCCAAACGAATGGTTGAGCGTCGCAAGCCGCAGGTATGGGACGTCCTCGAGGATGTCATTAAAGAGCATCCAGTGCTTTTGAATCGTGCCCCGACCTTGCATCGTCTTGGTATCCAGGCATTTGAGCCCATCTTGGTCGAGGGTAAGGCAATTCAGATTCACCCGCTTGTTTGTACTGCCTTCAACGCAGACTTCGATGGCGATCAGATGGCAGTACACCTTCCACTGTCAGAAGAGGCGCAGGCCGAAGCTCGTGTTCTGATGCTGAGCGCAAACAACATGCTCAGCCCAGCAAACGGCAAGCCGCTCGTTACTCCTACCCAGGACATGATTATCGGTGCGTTCTATCTCACAGAGAATGCAGACGGTGAACTAGGCGAGGGTCGAGTGTTCCGTCGTATGGACCAAATTGAGCGGGCCCTCGAGGCCGGCGAGATTGGCTTGCATGCAATGATCGAGTATCGAGGTGGCAAGCGTGATGGCCATGTCTACCAAGAGCTCATTGAGACCCCGGCAAACGGCAAGGCAGCGGTCTACAAGAAGACCACTGCTGGAAGACTGCTCTTTAACCGGGCGCTTCCCTTGGGCTATGAGTACTTCGACGCTCCAGTGCGCAAGAAAGAGATGGGGGCGATTGTTGATCGTCTTGCTATCGAATTCCCAAAGGCAGTTGCTGCAACCTCACTAGATCAGATCAAGTCCTTGTGCTTTAACTACGGGATGCGTTCTGGTTTGACCATCTCAATCAACGACGTGTCTACCCCGGTGAACAAATACCAGATCCTGGATAAGCATGAAATTGAGGCTGACAAGGTAGAGAAGCAGTTCCGCAAGGGAATCATCACCGATGGCGAGCGCAAGCAAAAAGAGATCGAGATCTGGACTACAGCCACCGCAGAAGTTACTGCGGCAATGCAGATAGAACTCACGGCAACCAAGTTCAACCCCATTGACATGATGGTGGGCTCGGGTGCACGAGGAAACATGATGCAGGTTCGTCAGATTGCTGGCATGCGTGGCCTTGTGGCTAACCCCCGTGGCGACATGATCCCTCGTCCGATCAAGTCAAACTTCCGCGAGGGTCTTTCGGTCTTGGAGTACTTCATTGCTACTCCTGGCGCAAGAAAGGGCCTTGTTGATACTGCACTTCGAACTGCAGACTCGGGTTATTTGACTCGACGTCTCGTAGACGTCTCTCAGGAACTGATCATTAATGATCGCAACCCTCTTGAAGAGTCAGGCCCAGTGCGAAGCACCATCATTGACGACGTTCGTCCCGATGAGGCCGGCAAGCGTTTCTATCTCGAGACCCGTCTGTACAGCCGCACCTTGGCTGAAGATGTCAAGCTCAGCAAACCAGATGACCTGCTTGGGTCAGTAGTTCCTAAGGGTACCGAAATCGGAGACTACGAAATGGCGGTCATGAGAGATGACCCGAGCTTCACAGAGGTTCGAGTCCTTTCACCGCTCACCGATGACAGCGAGCGTGGAATCTCCGCCGCAAGCTACGGAACATCCTTGGCCACTGGTAAAACTATCGAGCCCGGCGAGGCTGTAGGCGTTATTGCTGCACAGTCAATTGGAGAGCCCGGAACGCAGCTAACCATGCGTACCTTCCACACCGGTGGTGTGGCTGGAGCTAGTGGCGATATCACTGGTGGTCTTCCACGAGTGGTCGAACTCTTTGAAGCACGTAGCCCAAAGAACAAAGCTGTGCTTGCCCGCACTTCTGGAACGGTCCGCATCGAAGAAGAAGACGGCAAGGTGCATACCGTGACCGTCATCGGCGACAACGGTGATGAAGATGTGTACTCCATTGAGCGCGAGCGGCGCCTAGAGGTTAAAGACGGAGATGAACTTAACGCTGGCGATCCCATCGTTGAAGGACCCCGTGACCCCAAGGAACTGCTCGAGATTAAGGGTGTCCGCTCTGTGCAGCAGTATCTAGTTGCCGAAGTGCAACGAGTGTACCGAGATCAGGGTGTGTCGATTCACGATAAGCACATTGAGCTCATCGTGCGTCAGATGACTCGCCGAGTAGCTATTCAAGAGCCCGGTGAGTCTGATTTCTTGCCCGGAGAACGCGTAGATCAGCGTGTATTTGCTGATGCCAACAAGCGTCTCGTGCAAGAAAACAAGAAGCCAGCCGAGGGCCGCCCCGAACTTATGGGAATTACAAAGGCATCTCTGGCCACTGATTCTTGGCTGTCTGCAGCGAGCTTCCAAGAAACCACGCGTGTGCTCACCGAAGCCGCAATCGAGAGCAAGTCTGACGGCCTTATCGGCCTGAAAGAAAACATCATCATCGGCAAGTTGATTCCTGCTGGAACTGGCATGCCGCGATATCAAGAGATTGAGCCGTTCGCTCCGGACTATCAGCCTCTTGATTTCTACTCCTCAGACGTGGGGCAGCCAGAGCAAGAGTTGACGGGGGCAGAGTTCCTTGCAACCTTGCCAGGAACACCTATTGAGGCTGTAGTAGCTGTAGTAGAAGATACTCAGACTGATGCTGTTGTGCTTGAGTTCCCAGAGGTAGCTGATGCTGCCGAGTAGTGCTGTCGAGCCGTCGTGTACTGGCAATGCTGAGTATTTCAGCTGTTGTCTTACCCGGAGCAGCTTGCCTCTCTGATTCTGAAATAACCGAGAGGAGTTCCGCCAACAAGACTCTGGTCCGATACAAGCTGCTTTGGTGGCGAAGTTGGTTTCAGCAGCCTAGTAGTTGGCGAAATGACTGCAACAGTGGCTGGCCTTTGGGACCGTCCACGGAACACTGAGTCTAAATTGAAGCAATATCTTTGGCCGGTAGTTTGCCCGGCTACCTGCACCCGTTCTACGATCAGGCGTCCACTATCTCTGGCCTGATACTGAATTGCTCGGCTGTTGACAGCTATAGCTGGGTATCCGGCCGGGGGTTTAGACCCGATCTGGTCGGATTGGTCCTTCGGGATCTGAACTGACCAATAATTTAATCCACGAATCCGTAATACATCAGCAGAAAGAATCACCGAGGTTTTAACGTGCCCACGATTGAGCAGTTGGTCCGCAAGGGCCGTCAGAGCAAGCGACGCAAGGAGTCGACGCCGGCCCTGAAAGGCGCGCCACAACGCCGTGGCACATGCACCCGCGTGTTTACCACAACGCCCAAGAAGCCAAACTCGGCGCTTCGTAAGGTTGCCCGTGTGCGCCTTTCGAGCGGTATTGAAGTTACGGCGTATATCCCGGGCGAGGATCACAACTTGCAGGAGCACAGCATTGTGCTTGTTCGTGGTGGTCGTGTGAAAGACCTCCCAGGTGTTCGTTACAAAATCATCCGTGGCACGCTCGACACCTCGGGTGTGCGTGGTCGTAAGCAGGCTCGTTCCCGCTACGGCGCCAAGAAGGAGTCCTGATATGCCCCGTAAGGGTCCAGCCCCCCGACGCGAACTTCTGCCTGACCCGGTATACCGGTCAGTGCTTGTTACGCAGGTAGTGAACAAGATCATGCAGCGCGGCAAGCGTTCTACTGCCGAGAAAATCGTCTATGACGCTTTGACCTTGGTAGAAGAAAAGACTGGCGATGAGCCAATCTCTACGCTTAAGCGTGCGGTGGACAATTGCAAGCCACAGCTAGAGGTGCGTAGCCGCCGTGTTGGTGGCGCCACTTATCAGGTGCCTGTAGAAGTCCGCCCTCGTCGTTCAAACACCTTGGCCATCCGTTGGCTTGTGGGATATTCCCGCCAGAGGCGCGAGCGCACCATGGCAGAGCGACTTGCCAATGAGTTGATGGATGCCAGCAATGGAGTTGGCGCCTCGATGAAGCGCAAAGAAGACCTACACAAGATGGCCGAATCAAATAAGGCCTTTGCTCATTACCGCTGGTAGTGATCACTCGCTCTTAACCTGAAAATCAGGTTGAGCGTCATCGAAGTTGTTGTAGTTACATCCCAGTCCAAATTTTTGTCCGACCTACCGACCCCGCGAGATGAACGATGGCTCAGTTTCCACTCGAACGAACACGCAATATTGGCATCATGGCTCACATCGATGCCGGGAAAACCACCACTACCGAGCGGATCCTGTTTTATACAGGCAAGACGTACAAGATCGGTGAAGTTCATGAGGGCGCTGCCACCATGGACTGGATGGAGCAGGAGCAAGAGCGCGGAATCACCATCACCTCGGCTGCTACTACTGCTTTTTGGACAGATACTCTCAACAAGATTGAGCATCGAATCCAGATTATTGACACTCCCGGCCACGTCGACTTCACCGTAGAGGTTGAGCGTTCGCTGCGAGTACTAGATGGTGCCGTTGCGGTGTTTGATGGTGTTGCCGGCGTAGAGCCACAGACAGAGACCGTGTGGCGGCAGGCAGATAACTACAAAGTCCCACGCATGTGTTTCATCAACAAGATGGACCGAACTGGCGCAGATTTTTATGCATCCTTGGCCTCCATCAAGGATCGCTTGCAGGCCAACGTTGCAGTGATTCAACTTCCAATCGGTGCCGAGGGCGACTACCGCGGCATCGTTGACTTGATCACCATGAAGGCCTGGGTTTGGGACGGCGAAGAACTTGGTGCTACTTGGGAAGTAGTAGATATCCCCGAAGACCTTCAGGAACTCTCTGCCGAATACCGCGATGCCCTTATGGATGTCCTAGGCGAGACTTCGGACACCATCATGGAGAAGTACCTCAACGAGCAAGAGATCACTCCTGAAGAGATCCGTGCAGCTCTGCGTGATGCAACAATCCATCATGGGGTTGTGCCCGTACTCAACGGCACCGCATTTAAGAACAAAGGAGTGCAGCCGTTGCTTGACGCAGTGTGCTGGTACATGCCATCTCCTGCCGAATTGCCCCCAGTTGTTGGAGTCAATAAAAAGGGCGAAGAAGTAGAGCGTAAGCCTTCCTCTGATGAGCCATTCTCTGCGCTGGCCTTCAAGATCATGACTGCCCCGCACGTTGGCAAGCTCACTTACTTCCGTGTTTACTCGGGCAAGCTAGACAAGGGTGGCACTGTCTATAACAGCCGCTCCGGCAACAAAGAGCGCATTGGTCGCGTGCTTGAAATGCACGCTAACGAACAAATCGAACAAGACGCCGTGTACGCCGGTGACATCGTGGCTGGCATTGGTCTGAAAGACACCCGCACGGGCGACACCCTAAGTGACCCCAACGATGTTGTGGTGCTCGAATCACTTGAGTTTCCTGACCCTGTTATTCAGGTTGCCGTAGAGCCCAAGACCAAGGCCGACCAAGACAAGATGTCGAAGGCCTTGTACTCCCTCTCAGAAGAAGACCCAACTTTCCGAGTTCAGACCGATGAAGAAACCGGTCAGACACTGATTTCCGGCATGGGCGAGCTGCACCTTGAAGTGCTCGTTGACCGCATGATGCGAGAGTTCAGAGTCGAAGCAACAGTGGGTAAGCCGCAGGTTGCATACCGTGAGACCATTACCAAGGTCATTGCCAGCCACACCTACCTGCACAAGAAGCAGACCGGCGGCACTGGGCAGTACGCAAAGATCATTATTGCTATCGAGCCATCAGGACCTGGCGGTGGCTACGAGTTTGCTGACGAGATTTCTGGTGGACGTATTCCCAAGGAATACATCCCCTCCGTAGGGCACGGTGTTTCTGATGCCATGACCACCGGTACTCTCGCTGGATTCCCGATGGTCGACATCAAAGTCCGATTGCTTGATGGCGATTACCACGACGTTGACTCTTCAGAGATGGCATTCAAGATTGCCGGAACCATGGGCTTTAAAGAAGCCGTCCGCAAAGCCACCCCAGTGTTACTCGAGCCCATCATGGCCGTAGAGGTTGTGACCCCAGAAGAATACATGGGCGATGTGATCGGCGACCTTAACTCGCGTCGCGGCAAAGTCGGCAAGATGGAGCAGCGCGGTAACCTGCAGGTCGTTTCGGCCGAGGTTCCGCTGGCCGAAATGTTCGGGTACTCAACTGACCTTCGGTCCAAGACCCAAGGGCGAGCGAACTACACGATGCAGTTCCATAGCTATCAGCAAACACCTCGAAATGTTCAAGAAGAGATTGTGGCGCGAGTAAACGGTCAATGATCTAGTAACCTCCGGCCGGCACTATCTTGTAGTGCTGGGTCGGATCAATAAACCGCAGTGGCCTCCAAGTCGCTCGGTGACGCGACCAAGCCAGAAATGGCAGCGACTCCTCGAGTCACAAGGTCACCTAATTAACCACCAACTCATGTAGAAGAAGTCACGAAAGGCAAGCCACACATGGCCAAGGAGAAGTTCGAGCGCAATAAGCCACACGTCAACGTGGGAACGATGGGACACATCGACCACGGAAAGACAACGCTGACGGCCGCAATCACCAAGACACTGGCCGACCGCGTTCCCGGCAACTCGGCCACTGCCTTCCAAGATATCGATAAGGCTCCAGAAGAGCGCGAGCGCGGTATTACCATCAACGTGTCACACGTGGAGTACGAGACGGCTTTGCGTCACTATGCCCACGTAGATATGCCTGGTCACGCTGACTACATCAAGAACATGATCACTGGTGCAGCGCAGGTAGACGGCGCAATCCTTGTGGTCTCTGCAGCAGACGGCCCCATGCCACAGACCCGCGAGCACGTTGTGCTCGCCCGCCAGGTTGGCGTGCCCGCAATTGTGGTTGCACTCAACAAGATAGACATGGTCGACGACGAGGAACTTATTGAACTCGTTGAAATGGAAGTCCGTGAACTGCTCGACGTGTACGAGTACCCCGGTGATGACACGCCGGTTATCCGCGTCTCTGCCCTCAAGGCCCTTGAAGGCGATGAGGCTGCAATGGACGGCGTTATGGAACTCATGGAAGCAGTTGATACTTTCATTCCAGAGCCAGAACGTGACCTCGATAAGCCATTCCTGATGCCAATCGAAGACGTGTTCTCTATTACTGGTCGCGGCACCGTAGTGACTGGCAAGGTAGAACAGGGAATCGTGAATACTGGCGATGACCTAGAGATCATTGGCCTTAAGGCAACTCAAAAGACCACCTGCACAGGTGTTGAGATGTTCCGCAAGCTGCTAGACCAAGGTCAAGCAGGAGATAACATCGGCGCACTGCTTCGCGGTATCGACAAAGAAGAGGTGCAGCGCGGTCAAGTGCTCGCCAAGCCTGGTTCGATCACCCCACACACCGACTTCGAGGCTCAGGTCTACGTCCTGACCAAGGAAGAGGGCGGCCGTCATAAGCCATTCCAGTCCAACTACCGTCCGCAGTTCTACTTCCGGACAACTGACGTGACAGGAACGATTACCCTTCCAGCCGACACACAGATTTGCATGCCTGGAGATAACACCCCAGTCACCGTGGAACTCATTGCGCCTATTGCAATGGACGAGGGCCTGAAGTTCGCCATCCGTGAGGGTGGACGTACGGTGGGCGCTGGTCGTGTGACCAAGATCCTTAAGTAGTCCTGGTTTCCTGATTTGCTAACCACTCAGAGTTACGTGGAGGCCAGGAACCAGATATGAGTTACTAGCTGGGGCGCCCAATTGGGCGCCCCATTTAGTTCCTGCCTTATTTCCTCTGGTTTGAGTTCGTCTGGCGTTGAGCTAGTGAAGACCGCTAGAGTCCACTTTGCTCGGTTTGCCGAGTCGTTCCTTGACAGTTGATGACCCCCCCGGCCCGATTAGGGCCGATGATGAAGAAGCGAGTTGCAGTGGCAGTAGAACAGAAAATCCGTATCCGGTTGAAGGCATACGACCACGAGGTCATCGATCAGTCGACACAAAAAATTGTAGAAACAGTAACCCGGACTGGTGCCCAGATTCGTGGGCCAGTGCCGTTGCCAACAGAAAAGCACCGATTTACGGTGATTCGTTCCCCCCACAAAGATAAAGACTCTCGCGAGCATTTCGAGATGCGCATTCATAAGCGCCTTATCGACATCATTGAGCCGAGCCCTAAAACGGTGGATTCACTTCAGCGGTTAGACCTTCCCGCCGGAGTAGACATCGAAATTAAAATCCAAGACGCCTAGCACACCATAAGTAGCAGGAATCTTGTTGCGCTGAACAGCGTGATTGGATTTGGATCCGCGATGGGCGACTGCTAAGTTCTGGCAGTCGTCATGAGTAGTCATCTGCTTATGTGATTCTCTCCCCGGGAAGTTCCTGAGTCTTCTGAGCAGTCAGCAGAAGCCAGCAGCGAATGGGGCCCGCATCAATCGACGTCCGAGTAGGCCTGGACCAGAGCAATTTGGCTCAGGAACCGCACGGCACAACCGAAACATCGCTCCGCCAGGTTTCCTGTGCGGAGCGCCCGCGTGAGCGGCATCTCTCTGAAAGGGTTCTTGAACCCAGAACGTGAGTAGCCGATCGACCACGCCAAAGGACGAAGCCACCATGGCGAAGAAAGCAATCGTAGGAGAGAAGCTGGGCATGACCCAGATCTGGGACGCCGACAACAACGTCGTGCCCGTCACCGTGCTGCGCGTTACTCCAGCACGTGTGGTGCAACTGCGCACCCAAGAACGTGACGGATATAGCGCCTTGCAGGTGACTTATGGGCATCGTGATGCTCGCAAGCTCACCAAGCCAAAGGCCGGACAGTTCGCGGCGGCTGGAGTCGAGCCAGGAGTCAAGCTTGTTGAACTCCGTATCGACGACACCTCTGAGTACCAAGTTGGTCAGGAACTCAGCGCAGAATTATTTGAGGCGGGTGAACTCATAGATGTCACCGCCACTAGTAAGGGCAAAGGATTTGCCGGCGTCATGAAGCGTCACGGCTTCAAGGGTATGCCCGCATCTCACGGTGCTCACCGAGTTCACCGTAAGCCGGGCGCAATTGGACAGTGCGCAACACCAGCACGCGTGTTCAAGGGCGTTCGTATGGCTGGCCGCATGGGTACCGATAAGGTGACCACACTCAACCTAGAGGTAGTTCGTGCAGATAACGAACAGCAGGTTGTGTTGGTTCGAGGCGCAGTTCCCGGACCACGTGGAGGCCTTGTACTGATTCGAAATGCAGTTAAGGGACATGTCAAAGCTCAAGGAGGTGCTTCCTGATGCCTACCGTGACATTGCGTTCTCGCACTGGCGTTGACGAAGGACAAGTTGCACTCGCAGACGAGATCTTTGGGATCGAACCCAACGTTGCTGTGATGCATCAAGTAGTAGTCGGACAACTCGCCGCAAAGCGATCTGGAACTCAGTCCACCAAGACCCGTGCCGAAGTATCTGGCGGTGGAGCTAAGCCGTTCAAGCAAAAGGGCACTGGCCGTGCACGTGCGGGTTCTATTCGTGCCCCACAATGGCGCGGTGGTGGCGTAGCTCTTGGGCCAAAGCCTCGTAAATACGACCAGAAGACTCCAAAAAAGATGAAGCGCCTTGCACTTAGGTCTGCTCTGTCTGACCGAGCTGCAGAAGACAAAGTCATTGTCGTTTCCGGCTGGGACTTTGAAGTCCCAAAGACTCAAGAGGCGCAGGCAGCACTCATGTCTTTGGGTGTGATCGGCCGTTCACTGCTGGTGATCGACCCATCCGACAAGGTGGCACATCAGAGCTTCCGCAATCTTCCCGGGGTTCACATCGTGACCCCAGGAGAACTCAACACCTATGACGTGTTGGTCAGTGACTACGTAGTCTTCACAAGTTCCACTTTGCCCACTGCCCAGCCATCAAACCCTGAAGCGTCAAGCACTGAGGACTCAGAATGAAAGACCCACGAGACGTGATTCTGCGCCCGGTAGTGAGCGAGAAGTCCTACGGACTGCTCGACACGGGCGTGTATACCTTTGAGGTAGCAACTCAAGCCTCAAAGCCAGAGATTCGTGATGCTGTGCAAGCAATCTGGCCCGGCGTCAAGGTGAAGAACGTCAACACCTTGAACCGCAAGGGCAAGCGCAAGCGCAATCGTAAGAGCCCAACCATGGGAAGTCGTCCAGACATCAAGAGGGCCATTATCACCCTCGACCCAAATGGCGCTCAAATAGATCTGTTTGAGGTGAAGTGAGATGGGTGTACGTAAACGTAAACCAACAAGCCCTGGGCGCCGGTTCCAGACAGTTTCAGACTTTGCTGAGCTAACCACTGATCGGCCTGAGAAGTCTCTGCTCCTCAAAAAGTCACGTACCGGCGGTCGTAATAACCACGGACGCAAGACTTCACGTCACCGCGGCGGTGGCCACAAGCAGCAGTACAGAGTCATTGACTTTAAACGCAAGAAGGACGGAATTCCCGCCAAGGTTGCGACCATCGAATATGACCCCAACCGCACTTGCCGCATTGCTTTGCTGCACTATGTAGACGGAGAGAAGCGATACATCCTTGCTCCTAAAGACCTGAACGTGGGTGACCGTGTGCAGTCTGGTCAGGGCTCGGAGGTTCGTATTGGTAATGCACTACCGCTTCGCTATATCCCTGTGGGAACCGTGGTTCACAACGTAGAACTTCAAGCAGGAGCTGGCGGCAAGATGGCCCGCTCCGCAGGTGCGAGCGTGCAGCTCGTCGCTAAAGAAGGCGACTTTGCCACTTTGCGTTTGCCTTCTACAGAAATGCGCCGAGTACCGATTGATTGCCGTGCAACGGTAGGCGAGGTCGGCAACTCCGAGCATGACTTGATCAAGATCGGTAAGGCCGGTCGTAACCGCTGGAAGGGCGTTCGCCCACAGACCCGCGGTGTTGCTATGAACCCAGTTGACCACCCACACGGTGGCGGCGAGGGTAAGACATCCGGCGGACGCCATCCGGTGTCGCCGTGGGGCAAGCCTGAGGGCCGCACCCGAGACAAGAATAAGCCGTCACAGAAGCTGATCGTCCGACGTCGCCGCACCCGCGGCTCACGCCGGTGATCTGAGCGAGGAAAACGATGCCACGCAGCCTAAAGAAAGGCCCCTTCGTGGACGACCACCTGCTCAAAAAGGTGGACGCCCTGAACGAAGCGGGACAAAAAACAGTCATCAAGACCTGGTCACGCAGGTCGACCATTATCCCCGATATGGTCGGTCACACCATCGCTGTGCACGATGGGCGCAAACACGTGCCCGTTTACATCACAGAATCCATGGTGGGTCATAAGCTCGGTGAATTCGCGCCTACTCGAACCTTTAGGTTTCACGCTGGCCAAGAGAAGTCAGCAAAGGGCCGGCGATAATGGCCAGTATTCAGTTTGACGAGCGCAAAACTAATGAGCGCCCCGGGGTTCGTGCCGTGCATCGCGGTGCCGGGTTCTCTGCTTACAAGGCCCGTGAGGTTCTTGACCTGATTCGTGATAAGTCCGTGGCAGAAGCAAGAACCATCTTGCAGTTCTGTGAGCGCTCTGCAGCAAACGAAGTTGCAAAGGTGCTTGATTCAGCAGTTGCGAATGCAGCCAATAACAATGACATTCCTCCAGAGGAACTCTTTGTTTCTGCCTGCTACGCAGACGAGGGATCAACTATGAAACGCTGGCGCCCACGTGCTCGTGGTCGTGCCACACGTATTCGCAAGAGGACCTGCCACATCACAGTGATCGTAGGTCGCTATACCCAGACCGAGCTTGACCGGCGCAACGCACGTCTTTTGGCCAAGGGGCAGACTGCTGCAAGCCCCGCTGCTGACCGCGCACGAAGAGTATCTCGCAGCCGTTCAGGAGAACCCAAGGCAACCGAAGTTACTGAAGCTGTCGAGACTGAAGCAGTCGTTGATGAAGCTGTCGAGACTGAAGCAGTCGTTGATGAAGCTGTCGAGACTGAAGCAGTCGTTGATGAAGCTGTCGAGACTGAAGCAGTCGTTGATGAAGCTGTCGAAGTTGCTGAGGAAGTAGCCCCAGTGGATGACTCAGCAGATGAGTCCGAGAAGAAGGAAGACTGATGGGTCAGAAGGTCAATCCCTATGGCTTCCGTCTCGGTATTACAACCGACTGGAAGTCACACTGGTTCGCCACTCGTGGTGAATACGTTGAATACCTCACTGAGGACTGGAAAATTCGCGATTACTTGATGGACAAGCTGCCAAGTGCTGCTATCAGTCGGGTAGAGATTGAGCGCACGCTCGATCGCTTGCGAATCGATGTCCACACTGCACGACCTGGAATTGTCATTGGCCGGCGTGGTGCTCAAGCAGATGAGCTCCGCACCGACCTCACAAAAATGACTGGTAACTCAAAGGTGCAGCTCAACATCCAAGAGATTAAGCAGCCAGAACTTGATGCTGCTCTCATTGCTCAGGGTGTGGCAGACCAGCTTACAAACCGCGTTGCTTTCCGTCGTGCCATGAAGCGTGCCGTACAGAATGCGCAAAAGGCCGGAGCTCTTGGAATTCGTGTTCAGTGCTCGGGTCGCCTTGGTGGCTCTGAGATGGCACGTACCGAGTGGTACCGAGAGGGACGGGTTCCGCTTCATACGCTGCGAGCCGACATTGACTACGGCTTCCGTGAAGCAAAGACTACTTACGGCCGTATTGGCGTAAAGGTCTGGATTTACAAGGGCGACATCTTGCCCTACAAACATACTGAAGAGCAGAAGATTGCCAAGGAAGCAGCCCTTGCAACTGGTGACCTTACCGATATGACCCCTCGGGTTGTGTCGAACCGCCCGGTGACCGCTACTCCTAGGCCAGCCACCGTTAGCGAAGATTCTATTTCTGATGACGATGTTGAGGGTGAAATCAAACCACTCATCGGCGAGGCTGACCCTGAGTTTGAACGTCTTCTAGCTGAAGAAGAAGACATTGAGCGTCAGACCAAGAACGAGCACAGCGAACCGCAGCATTTCCGCCCAGGGGATGGTGACTGATCATGTTGATGCCCAGGAAAGTCAAACACCGTAAAACTCATCGCGGTCGTACTAAGGGAAATTCTAAAGGTGGCACCGAAGTCAACTTTGGCCAGTACGGAATCCAGGCTCTAGAGCCCGGGTGGATTACTGCTCGTCAGATTGAGGCAGCGCGTATTGCCATGACACGCCATATCAAGCGCGGTGGCAAAGTCTGGATCAACGTGTTTCCAGATAAGCCCGTTACTCAAAAGCCAGCCGAAACCCGAATGGGATCAGGCAAGGGCAACCCCGAGTTGTGGGTTGCCGTGGTTCGTCCAGGACGCGTCCTGTTTGAGTTGTCCTACCCAGATGATGAGATTGCGCGTGGTGCACTCAACCGTGCAATCCAGAAACTGCCAATCAAGGCCCGCATCATTACTCGTGAGGAGACCTTCTGATGGCAAAGACATTGAGCAATGCGCGTGATCTTGGTGATGCTGAGCTCATCGAGCGTATTGCAGAAGAGAAGGACCGGATGTTCAAACTTCGGTTTCAGCTCGCAACAGGTCAACTCGAGAACTTCTCTCGCATGACCCAGACCAAACGTGACATCGCCCGACTCTTTACAGAGCTACGGGCCCGTGAAATTGCAGCTGCAGAAGCCGCTGCTGGAGGTGAGGCGTGATGAGCGAAAAAGCTTCAACAACGCCGGAGCGCAGCGCCCGCAAGGTACGCGAAGGCATTGTTACCTCCGACAAAATGGACCGCACTGCAGTGGTTACCGTAACCGAACGTGTTCGTCACATTCGTTACAACAAGACTGTGCAGCGGGCCAAAAAAATGTATGTGCATGACGAGGAAAATGATCTGCACCTAGGCGATCGTGTTCGTATCGCAGAGACTCGCCCTTTGTCGAAGACTAAGCGATGGCGCATAGTTGAAGTGCTGGAGCGTGCAAGATGATTCAGCAGGAGACCCGGCTTCGGGTTGCAGATAACTCCGGTGCCCGTGAGATCTTGGTAATCAAGGTTCTTGGCGGCTCCAAGCGACGCTATGCAGGAATCGGCGACGTGGTAGTTGCCACAGTCAAAGACGCACTGCCAGGTGCTGCAGTTAAAAAGGGTGAGGTCGTGAAGTGCGTGATTGTGCGCACCAAGAAAGAACGACGTCGTTCCGACGGCAGTTACATCCGTTTCGATGAAAACGCAGCAGTGCTGATCAACGATCAGAAGCAGCCTCGTGGAACCCGTATTTTCGGTCCAGTTGGACGAGAACTTCGCGACAAAAAGTTTATGCGTATTGTCTCGCTTGCTCCGGAGGTGATCTGAGATGAAGATCCGCAAAGGTGACCATGTTCGGGTTCTGACCGGCAAGTATCGCGGCAAAGAGGGCGAAGTGCTCTCTGTTGATCCTAAAGCTGGCCAAGTGACGGTAGAGGGCGTGCATATCGCCAAGCGTCACCAGAAGCCAACTCGCGCCATGCAACAGGGTGGCATTATCGACAAGATCATGCCCATCGACATGTCCAACGTCGCCCTACTCGACTCCGATGGCAAACCAACTCGTGTTGGTTACCGAGTTGATTCAGACGGAACCAAGGTTCGGGTTGCCCGAGCTAATGGAGGAGAACTGTGAGTACCACAACTGCCATCGTTCCTCGCCTCAAGGTGAAGTACAACGAAGAGATCCGTGACAACCTAAAGACCACGCTCGCACTGAGCAACGTTATGCAGGTTCCACGCTTCGAGAAGATTGTGGTCAATGTTGGTGCCGGTGCGGCGGTAGACAACAAAGGCCTGTTAGAAAAGATCGTTACCGACATCACGGCAATCACTGGCCAGAAGCCAGTCATCACCAAGGCAAAGAAGTCCATTGCGGGTTTCAAGCTTCGAGAAGGTAACGCGATTGGCGTGAAGGTCACTCTTCGCGGCGATCAAATGTGGGAGTTCTTTGATCGCTTAGTCACCTTGGCGATTCCCCGGATCCGCGACTTTCGTGGACTGCCTTCGAAGAGCTTCGATGGCCGGGGCAATTACACGTTCGGAGTTACCGAGCAGTTGATCTTCCCCGAGATTGATTATGACAAAGTCGATGCCTCACGAGGTATGGACATCACCATTGTGACAACCGCGAGAACTGACGCCGAAGGTAAAGCACTGCTTGACGCTTTCGGCTTTCCATTCCGTCGGGAAGGGATCTGATATGGCTACCGAGGCACTGAAGCAGAAGCAGCAGCGCAAGCCCAAGTTCAAAGTGCGCGGCTATACCCGTTGTCGACGCTGCGGGCGTCCGCGTTCTGTGTATCGCAAATATGGCCTATGCCGTGTATGCCTGAGGCAGCTGGCTCACGCTGGCGAGATCCCAGGCGTCACCAAGGCCAGCTGGTGAGGGGAGAGGACCGACTATGACAATGACCGACCCCATTGCTGACATGTTGACCCGTCTACGTAACGCAAATGTTGCGATGCACGACGAGGTTCTGATGCCGGCTTCAAAGCAAAAAGAGGCACTCGCTGGAGTGCTTGTCAAAGAGGGCTACATCGTTGGGTTCTCCATTGGCGAAAACGCCAAAGGGCCGGGCAACGTGCTGAAAATTGACATGAAGTATTCAGAGGAACGCCGAAGAGTAATTTCGGGTATCCGTCGCATCTCCAAGCCAGGCTTGCGGGTCTACCGTAAGCACAATGAGGTCGAGCGTGTGCTCGGCGGCCTTGGTATTGCAGTCCTATCCACGAGCAAGGGTCTCATGACCGACCGCGAGGCACGTCGCCAGCGAGTCGGTGGTGAAGTGCTCTGTCACGTCTGGTAAGGAACGTACTCATGTCAAGAATCGGTAAAGCACCAATTGATGTTCCAAGCGGAGTAGACATCCAGATTTCTGGGTCTAGCGTTACCGTAAAGGGGCCAAAGGGCGAATTGACCCGTCTACTTGTCGAGCAGGTTTCTGTTCGTCAAGAGGGCACAACACTTCTGGTAGAGCGCAGAGACGATGAGCGAGACAGCCGTGCAATGCACGGACTGATGCGGTCATTGGTTGCCAATATGGTGATTGGCGTGACGGAGGGGTTCCGTAAGGAACTCGACATAGTCGGCGTTGGTTACCGTGCAGCGGTGAAGGGTTCTGATGGTCTTGAATTGGCCCTTGGTTTCTCACACCCAGTAGTTGTTTCTGCTCCGAAGGGAATTTCGTTCGTCGTTCCAGTCCCGACTCGTATTGAGGTACACGGGATTGATAAGCAACTGGTTGGCCAAGTGGCCGCCGACATCCGCGCCTGGCGCAAGCCAGAGCCATACAAGGGCAAGGGTGTTCGCTACGTTGGCGAGCACGTTCGCCGCAAGGCCGGCAAGGCCGGTAAGTGAGGCGATCATGAGCGACAAATCGAAAAAGAAGCAAGTAGGACGCAAGCGTCGTCACGCACGTGTCCGCAAGAGTGTGACGGGCACAGCCGAGCGTCCGCGCTTGGCAGTGTTTCGGTCAAACCGGCATGTGGTCGCACAGTTGATCGACGATCGATCAGGTGTGACATTGGCAACGGCAAGCACGCTCGAGACTGACCTTCGCGACGGCGCTACCTCAAATTGCGAAGCCGCAGCAAAGGTCGGAACACTAGTGGCCGAAAGGGCCAAGGCTGCTGGACTCAATGTTGTGGTCTTCGACCGAGGTGGCTTTCGTTACCAAGGGCGAGTGGCCGCACTCGCAGATGCTGCACGCGCAGCAGGACTGGAATTCTGATGGCACTGAGTAAAGATAATTCAGATATGCAACTGCGTGAGTCGAGGGTCATCAACATCAACCGTGTTGCCAAGGTAGTCAAGGGTGGACGCAGGTTCTCCTTTACTGCGCTTGTTGTGATTGGCGATGGCAACGGCCGTGTTGGCTTGGGTTATGGCAAAGCCAAAGAAGTTCCGCTAGCTATTCAGAAGGGAACAGAAGAGGCTCGCAAGAATCTCTTTACTGTTCCGTTGGCAAGCGGAACCATCATTCACCCAGTAATTGGCATCATGGGCGCCGGTCGAGTCATGCTCAAACCAGCAGCCCCCGGTACCGGAGTTATTGCCGGCGGTGCTGCTCGTGCAATCTTGGAAGAGGCAGGAATTCACGACGTGCTGTGCAAGTCGCTTGGATCCTCCAACTACATCAACGTGGCTCGGGCCACAGTTGCTGGCTTGCAGGCTTTACGCCGGCCAGATGAAATTGCTGCACTCCGCGGGCTCGATCCCGAGGATTGCATTCCTAAGGGTTTGCTTCGTGCATACCAAGAATCCGAACGTGGTCCTGCACCAGCACCGTTCGAGGTGGCGTGATGGGTCAGCTTAAGGTCACCCAGACGGGATCCTCAATTGGAACCAAGCCAAAGCAGCGCGGAACACTTCGTGCGCTCGGGTTGGGTCGAATTGGCAAGTCTCGCATTCATACCGATAGCCCTGATGTTCGAGGCCAGATCCAAAAGGTCCCGCATCTTGTCAGCGTTGAGACTCTCTCCGCCTTGGAAGGCGACTGAATATGAAGATTCACGATCTGAAGCCCCCAGAGGGTGCACACAAATCGCGTAAGCGAGTGGGCCGAGGCATTGGCGGTAAGGGTGGCAAGACTGCCGGCCGCGGCACCAAAGGTCAAAAGGCTCGTAGCAAGATTCGCGTTGGGTTTGAGGGCGGGCAGCTGCCGCTGGCCATTCGCACGCCCAAATTGCGTGGTTTCAATAACCCATTTCGGGTTGAGTACCAGGCAATTAACCTTGACACAATTCAGGAATCTGGTCTTGATGAGATCTCACCTGAAACGCTTCTTGCCCATGGTTTGGTTTCTAAGGGTGCACTTGTCAAGGTGCTAGCTCGAGGCGAACTTACTCGCAAGGTAACAGTCAAGGTGCATGGTTTTTCTGCATCCGCAGAGGCTGCAATTACTAGCGCAGGTGGAACAATCGAGAAGATTCCTCTGCCGTTCAAGGTCCGACCAGCATTCCACGGAAGTGCTCACACTAACCGCTAAGCAATACTGTGTCACCGGGGGAGCGCTTCATCGGCTAACTTCCCTTGACCGTTAGTTGCTGAGTTTCAGGAGTGTCAGTGTCACGTATCGGCAACATCTTCAAAGTCGCAGACCTTCGCAACAAGGTGCTATTTACCTTGTTCGTGTTGGTGCTCTACCGGCTGGGCTGTTACTTGCCTGTACCGGGGATTGACCAAAACGCAGTGAACTCCATCGGAGAGCAGGCCAGACAAGGGGGCGTGCTCGCATTTTTGCAACTGTTCTCGGGCAATGCGCTTACTCAGTTCAGCTTGTTTGCCCTGGGTATCATGCCGTACATCACTAGCTCGATCATCATGCAGATCCTCACAGTGGTCATTCCGAAACTTCAGGAATGGCAGCAGCAAGGTGCATCGGGTCAGGCAAAGATCACGCAGTGGACTCGATACCTAACGATTGGCATTTCGGTTCTGCAGTCAACTGGTCTGGTGTTTTTGTTCCACAACGGTGGCGGCGGTTTGGTCTCGAGTAGCAGCGGCACTATCGACCTTGTGCCCACCTTTACTCCGTTGCGAGTCTTGTTAATTGTCGTGACCTTTACGGCAGGCTCCGCCTTGCTTATGTGGATGGGCGAGAGCATCACTACTCGTGGCATCGGCAACGGAATGTCGCTCATCATATTTTGTTCAGTGGTCTCAGGGTTGCCTAGCGCCTTCTCGGTGATCTATGCATCAGCCCCATGGAAACTTGCCGTGTTCTTGGTGTTCGTGGTGGCCATGCTCTGGGCCATTGTGTTTATTGAGCTCGGCCAGCGGCGAATACCAGTTCAGTTCGCTAAGCGTGTGGTCGGTCGCAAGATGTACTCCGGCCAAAGCACCTACATCCCACTCAAGGTCAACCAGGCCGGCGTAATTCCAATCATCTTTGCAAGCGCCGTGATTAATCTGCCAGTGCTGTTGTCGCAGGTGCTGCCCTCGAGTGGTTGGGGTGCCGCAGTTTCTAAGTGGATCAACGACAACCTGGCGAATACCATCAACCCGGTTTACTTGTTTGTGCTGGCGCTGTTCATTGTGGGCTTCTCCTACTTCTATACAGCTATTGCCTTCGACCCAGTGCAACAAGCAGACAACCTGCGTAAGCAGGGCGGGTTTATTCCAGGTATTCGTCCCGGGCCTCAGACAGAGCATTACTTGGCCAAGGTGCTCAATCGCATCACTTTGCCAGGGGCGCTCTTTATTGCGTTGCTTGCAATTACCCCAACAGTTCTGGTCAGAATTCTGCTTGGAGCAAATGGTGGCGGCGCAGCCTACTCAGTCGGAGGAACTTCACTGCTGATTGCAGTTGGTGTTGCTCTTGAAACAATGAAACAGATCGATAGCCAGTTGATGATGAGAAACTACGAGGGTTTCCTGTCGGGTAAGTAGCTATTCGCTTAGGCGAGTTTGCTGCAGGGCGCAAAGGAGGACGTCATGGAATCAACAACTAGCCCATGTGTTCGACTCTTGTTTTTCGGGCGGCAGGGTGCAGGTAAAGGAACCCAAGCAGTACGACTTGCCGAGCATTTTGGCGTGCCGCATATCTCTACTGGCGATATGTTGCGTGCTGCTGTTCGTGAGGGAACCGAATTTGGCCAACTTGCAAAAGAGATCATGGACGCTGGTCATCTGGTCTCTGATGACGTCATGTTGGGACTTATCTCCGAGCGACTTGCTCAGCCTGATGCTGCAGCTGGTTGGTTGCTCGACGGGTTCCCACGAACACTGCAGCAGGCTAAAGACCTAGTTGAGTTGACTGGTTCTGCTGGCATAGACCTAGCGCTTGATCTTGATGTTGAAGAAGATGTTGTTGTAGATCGGATTTCATCTCGCCGGGTGTGCTCCTCGTGTGGAGCCAACTACTCGGTGCAAGTTCCGCCGACCTCTCCTTGGACTTGTGATGTGTGTGGCGGTGAGGTAACTCAGCGCGACGACGATACCGAGAAGGCCGTGCGTGAGCGCTTAGCGATATATCTAGGACAGACAGTCCCAGTCGTGAAATGGTTTGAAGAACAGGGGCTTTTGGCCACTATTGACGGTGCGGGTGACAGAGATCAGATTACTAAGGAGCTCATTTCAGTGATCACCGATCGGCTCTTTTGATTACTTCGCACCGTTCATCTAGAGTTACCCCTCGGCCCACAAAGAGCCGACAGTTTACTTTCGTTACATTATTCACCCCTCGGGGACTCACAGGAGGAAGCAGTTCTGGCTAAGCCCAAGGAAGATGCCATTGTCTTGGAAGGAACGGTTACTGAACCGCTCCCAAACGCCATGTTTCGGGTTGAACTCGAAAATGGCCACAAGGTGTTGGCGCATATTTCTGGAAAGATGAGGATGCATTATATCCGAATTCTTCCTGGAGACCGGGTGCAGGTAGAACTGACTCCCTACGACCTGTCCCGCGGCAGGATCACCTACCGCTACAAGTGATTGCCAATTAGGGCAATCGAATGGGCTGCCAGAAGCAGTCCGGAGAGACCGATGAAGGTTCGACCGAGCGTAAAAAAGATTTGTGAAAAATGCAGAGTGATCCGCCGCCACGGGCGTGTGATGGTCATCTGCGAAAACCCGCGCCATAAGCAGCGTCAGGGCTAGGAAGGAAACCATGGCACGCATTTCTGGCGTTGACATCCCACGAGAGAAGCGACTTGTTATTTCGCTTACGTACATTTATGGCATTGGCCGTACTCAGGCGGAGCACATCTGTGAATTCGCCGAGATCAACGAGTCAACCCGAGTTCGGGATCTGACCGATGCAGAGGTCGCGAAGCTTCGTGGCTACATTGAGGACAACCTCAAGGTAGAGGGCGACCTTCGACGTGAAGTCTCGCAAAACATCAAGCGCAAGATGGAAATAGGCTGCTACCAAGGGTTGCGTCACCGACGCGGCCTGCCGGTTCATGGCCAGCGCACTCACACCAACGCACGCACACGTAAAGGTCCTAAAAAGACCGTGGCCGGCAAGAAGAAGGTTCGCAAGTAATGGCAAAGCCACCACCAGGGGCACGTCGCCCCCGCAAGAAAGAACGCAAGAACGTTACCTATGGGGTAGCGCATATCAAGTCCTCGTTCAACAACACCATCGTGTCGATTGCCGATCAAGACGGCAACGTCATCTCATGGGCTTCTGCCGGTAACGTTGGATTCAAGGGTTCACGCAAGTCCACCCCCTTCGCCGCACAGCTTGCAGCCGAACAGGCAGCTCGCCGAGCGATGGAGCACGGTGTTCGCAAGGTTGACGTAGTTGTCAAGGGGCCAGGTTCTGGCCGTGAGACAGCAATTCGGTCGATTCAGAATGTGGGAATCGAAGTCACTGGAATCAAAGACGTGACTCCGGTTCCGTTCAATGGTTGTCGCCCCAAGAAGCGTCGGAGGCTCTGAGATGTCACGTTACACAGGACCGCGTGCCCGCGTCTCTCGGCGTTTAGGTACCAACATCTGGGGAACCTCGGGTGAGAACAAAGCAATGGAGAATCGCCCGTACCCCCCCGGGGAGCACGGACGGACTCGTCGTCGCGGCAATGTCAGCGAGTACTTGCTGCAGCTTCAAGAGAAGCAGAAGGCTCGATTTGCTTACGGAATGACTGAGAAGCAGTTTCGTAATCTGTATGCCGAGGCAAACCGCCGTCAGGGAGTTACCGGTGAAACGCTGTTGCGTTTTTGCGAACTACGCCTCGACAATGTTGTGTACCGCGCAGGTTGGGGTTCAACCCGACCTCAGGCTCGCCAGTTTGTGAATCACGGTCACATCGACGTCAATGGACGTCGTGTGGATATCGCTAGTTACCGAGTGCGCAAGGGCGATGTCGTCACGCTACGAACAAAGTCGCGTGACATGCTCATCGTCCACGCCAATATGGACACCCTCGGTCGCACACCCCCGCCATGGCTCGAAGCAGCCGATGGCGGCCAAGAAGTCACTGTTCGAGAGCTTCCCCTGCGCGAGCACATTGACGTGCCCGTGCGCGAGCAGCTCATCGTGGAGCTCTACTCCAAGTAAAGAAATGGGCTTCGGCCCGCCTGTTCCAATCCGCAACCGTTCATCAGAGGTACGCACAAGATGCTCGTCATTCAGCGCCCCACCGTTGAGGCAATCGACGAAGAAGAGGGCAACCTGCAAAGGTTCGCCATTAGCCCACTAGAGCCTGGCTTTGGTCACACTCTGGGCAACTCCCTTCGCCGCACATTGCTCTCTTCCATTCCCGGAGCAGCAATCACAGAGGTTCGTTTCGACGATGCCCTTCACGAGTTCGACACCATTCAAGGTGTCTCAGAGGATGTCACTGACGTCATCCTCAACCTGAAGGATGTAGTCCTCACCTCAACATCAGACGAGCCTGTGACACTGCGCCTTGATGTGCGCGGTCCCGCAACGGTCACTGCTGCTGATGTGTTACTGACGGCCGACGTTGAGATTCTCAATACAGAGAATCCAATTGCCACGATCAACGCCAAGGGTCGCCTTGCGGTTGACCTGACCGTAGACCGTGGAACTGGATACTTGTCTGGCAACGGCCGGGGCTCCTCGACCATTGGTGTGATCCCAATCGACGCAATCTTCTCTCCGGTCCGGCGTGTGTCGTTCTCGGTTGAGCCAGTTCGTGTTGAGCAGTCAACCAACTTCGACAAGCTCATCCTCGAGATTGAGACTGACGGTTCAATGACCCCTCGCGATGCGCTGGCCTCTTCTGGCGCCACGTTGCGAGCATTGGTAGAACTTGTTGAGCAGATGTCAGACGAGCCAGAGGGCTTGACGCTTACAGAGGCAGTCATCACGGCTTCCTCCTCTCCTGATCTAGAGATCACTATTGAGGAGCTCGACCTTTCTGAGCGTCCACGTAACTGCCTGAAACGTGCGCAGGTCAATACGGTTGGCGAATTGCTTTCCCGTAGCGAGGATGATCTCCTTGCGATTACAAACTTTGGACAGAAGTCACTTGACGAAATCATCGAGAAGCTTGACGAGCGGGGACTATCCCTGTCCGGCCGAGACTGAATAAGAGGAAGATCTCATGCCAGGAACTCCAAAAAAAGGCCGCCGGTTTGGCGGTAATGCAAAGCATCAGCGGCTGATGATGGCCAATCTGGTGTGCTCTCTTGTTGCCTCGCCCACTGGCATTGTTACTACCGAGGCTAAGGCCAAGGCGGTTCGACCAATTGCCGAGAAGATGATTACTAAAGCGCGCAAAGGTGGCCTTCATAACCATCGTCAACTGTTGGCCTACTTGGGGGACCAAGAAATTGTGGCCAAGCTTGTTGATGAGGTCGGCCCACGCTACGCCGATCGTCCAGGCGGTTATACCCGAGTGCTTAAGTTGGGCACGCGTCATGGAGACAATGCTCCCATGGCCAAGCTCGAGCTGGTCTGAGTTACGCGCACGCGCCGACCGATTTGATTCGGGTTCGGCTAGATATCTCTTATGACGGCCAAGCCTTCAAAGGCTTTGCTGAAAACTTGGGTGTCACCACCGTGGCAGGGCTTCTGCGGCGCAAATTGGAAAAAGTCTATAGCCAGCCAATCACCTTGACTTGTGCGGGAAGAACCGATGCTGGCGTACATGCGCATCAGCAGGTGGTTTCATTTGGTGTACGCGGAAAACCGGTGGAGCCTATTCGGTTGCGCAATTCGCTCAACTCACTGCTTGCTCCGAGCGTGGTGACCAATCAAGTGAGCCTTGTAGAGACCCAGTTTGATGCGCGCTATGCCGCGAAGTGGCGTCAGTACCGCTATCTGGTTCTGAACAGTGAGGTTCCCGATCCGCTGTTGGCGCCCACTACTTGGTGGGTAGATAAGCCGCTAAATCTGGAGTCCATGCAAGAGGCCAGCGCCGAGCTAATTGGATTGCATGACTTCACATCATTTTGTAAGCGCCCGAAAGACATTCCTAATGCAACGTTGGTCAGGCGACTGCTTCAGGCCGAGTGGACCATTGAGCCGGAGTTAAACGGTCGCCACGAGCTTTTGCGATTTGAGGTTGCCGGCTCGGCTTTTTGCCATCAGATGGTGCGCAGCATTGTGGGCACTCTGATAGACGTTGGACGCGGACGTTTCACCTCGCAGCAGGTAGGGCAAATTCTTGCCGCACAGGACCGATCACTCAGCAGCAACGTGGCACCGCCCCATGCTCTTAGCCTGTGGAATATTGGTTACCCCGGCGAGGAAACCCCGGTCTGGTTTCCCCAAAGCCTTATCTGAATTCACAGGTAATTTTCTGCGCACTTGCTCGGCTGCAGAGCAGGCCACTAATGTGACCCTTCGGCCAAATATTTATCCGCTGGGAGACTAGTTCCCGGCCTTGATAGTTCGATTGCAGAAAGAGTGAGCGCAGTGCGCACCTATTCCCCCAAAGTCTCAGAGATCACCCACGAGTGGTTTATTGTCGATGCAGAAGGCCTGACCCTTGGCCGCATGTCTACCGAGGTCGCCCGTGTGTTGCGAGGCAAGCACAAAGCAACCTTTAGTCCACACATCGACACTGGTGATCACGTCATCATCATTAATGCCGCCAAGGTGGCACTCAGCCCCGGTAAGGCAGAGAAGAAGATGGTGTACCGCCACACTGGTTACCCGGGCGGTATTCGCTCCGACACCTATGCCACCTTGTTAGACAAGAAGCCAGAAGAGGCCGTTCGGCGAACAATTCGGGGCATGATCCCCAAAAATCGACTTGGTCGACAAATGCTCACCAAGCTCAAGGTTTATCCTGGCCCCACCCATCCACACAGCGCCCAGAAGCCTCAGGTGCTTGACATTCCCGACGCTCGCGCTCGTTCCTAACGGAGATCTGTACCCATGCCACACCCACTCGTTCAGTCCACAGGCCGCCGCAAGCGTGCCGTTGCCAGAGTCCGGATTCGTCCAGGCGACGGAACCATCACTATCAACAAGCGCCCGCTTGAGGATTATTTCCCAAACCCGACGCACCGCATGGTTCTCTCTGAGCCGCTGCGGTTGACGAGCACTGCAGAGATGTACAACATCGACGCAACCTTGCATGGTGGCGGCGTGAGCGGTCAGGCGGGAGCTGTTCGTTTGGGCATCTCTAGAGGCTTGATTGCTTTAGACCCAGAGCTTCGAGCAGCGCTCAAGAGCGCTGGATTCCTATCCCGTGACTCTCGTGAGAAAGAGTCGAAGAAGTACGGTCTTAAAAAGGCCCGCAAGGCTCCGCAATACTCGAAGCGCTGATCGGCGAAGCCAGTTCGGGCGCTGCAGATGCATATCCGCTTTGGAACCGATGGTGTACGTGGTGAGGCTAATTCTGTACTCACCGTAGAGACTGCTCTTGCACTTGGCAGGGCAGCCGCGCGGGTGTTTCCAACAGCTAAAGTTGTGATTGGCAGAGATACGCGCCGGTCTGGACCGATGCTTGAACTAGCCGTTGCGGCGGGCGTCTGTGCAGAAGGCGCAGATGCAGTTTTGCTCGGGATAGTGCCCACTCCAGCAGTGGCTGCAGTCTCTGCTAGCCAACAAATCACCGGTGTGATGATCTCGGCTTCGCATAACCCGTTTGATGACAATGGCATCAAGCTGTTTGCCCCCGGCGGCCGCAAACTGAGCGATGCCGAACAAGCCCAAGTAGAAGCCGCCCTAGAGCAACTGTTGGAGTCTGGTCCGCATGTAGGCCCGGTTGGGGCATTGGTTGGCAACGTGGTTCAAGGCGATGCTCAGTTCTATGAGCAATACCTAGACTCAATTGCTGCAGTGATTGAGGGCCGCAGCCTTTCGGGGCTCAAGGTCGTACTCGACTGCGCCAACGGGTCGAACTATTTGCTCGGGCCGATGTTGTTTGAACGCCTCGGAGTTGAACTTTGTGTTCTGGCCAATCAGCCCGATGGTCTAAACATCAATCACGAGTGTGGTTCAACCTCGGTTTCTGCGCTGAGTGCTCAGGTTCTGGCCGAGGGTGCGGACCTAGGTATTGCTTTTGATGGCGATGCTGATCGACTGCTCGCAGTAGATGCCTCCGGGCAAGTGGTGGATGGCGACCACATCATTGCGCTGTGCGCAATGGACCTTTCTGCAAGATCGAAGCTGGCTCACAACACCGTTGTGGTAACCGTGATGTCTAACCTAGGTTTCTTGCAGAGCATGCAGCGCGCTGGCATTGCGGTTGTGCAAACAGCAGTTGGTGATCGCAATGTGCTACAGGCCTTAGCCGAGGGGAAGTTCTCTCTTGGTGGCGAGCAATCTGGTCACATCATCTTTGCCGATCACTCAACTACCGGCGACGGGCTTCTTGGTGCAGTAGTACTGCTTGACCTGTTGAGCCGCGCTGGTCGTCCACTAGCAGAGCTTTCTCAAGAAGCAATGACCCGTATGCCACAAGTCTTATTGAATGTGTCAGTGCCTTTTCCCATGCCAGAGGTTGCCACGCTGCTCTTTGCCGAACTCGCTACTGCAGAGGCTGAACTCGGCGACACAGGCCGCGTATTGTTGCGACCCTCTGGGACCGAGCCGTTGGTCAGAGTCATGGTCGAGGCAGAACACAGCTCAGATGCGCAGCGCATCGCCGAACAGTTAGTGCGAGCAGTTCGGGAACTCGCCGGGGCTGAGCAGGTTTGATTAGCTGAGTCCTGATCCTGACTGGTGATCGTGCCTAAGCCGTGCCGATTTTTCAGCACCGCTGTTAACCTAGGACCAGCCCTTCACCAGGCCGGAATTACGCAAGTTCGTGAATGAGCAGCTCTACTAGCCAACAAAGGAGTGCCACAAGATGTGCGGCATTATTGCTGTAGTTCGACAGAAATCGCTTCGTGAGCCGGTCCCGGCTGGGCCACTCGCGCACAGCCTGGCGGAGCTTCACTCACTTCTTGCAGCCCCAACTGTCGACCTTCGCGACCGTCTACTTCTGGCCGCCGATAAACTCGAACAAGTTGACCAACTTCTGCGCGGCGTGGCCGGCCTGCGAAGCCTGATTGCAGATTCTGATGCAACTGCTGCAATTGGCCGCCAAGCTAAGGTGCTGCAGGCCGATGCCGAGGCACTCGAACTGGCTCTGGATCAGCCTCTTGGAAGCGCCGGCGGCGCCGTCTTGCAAGAGCTCGACTTGGAGCAGACCAATGCGGCTCTTATTCGTTGTAAAGACGCCATCTGGGCAATCTCCCGAGATCGCCTGAGGGCTGCCGACGGCGTTCTTGAACTTGGTTCGCAGATTCTGTCGTTTAGTGCCGTGGGCACCGAACCCCTCAGCCCAAGTGCGGCGGCGGTGCTCTTTAGCGCGCACCAGGCTCTGTCTGCTTTGGACCGTTTAGAAGTCCGGGGTCGGGACTCTGCAGGAATTGAGTTGCAGATCTCGCAGCACAACCTTGACCTGTCCGACCCGGCGGTGCAGGCGTTGATTCATGCACGCGATCACCGCAGCTTTACTTCTGGATCAGTCAAAGTCGCCGACGGTACGCTAATAATTGTCTATAAGACCGCCGCCGAGATTGGTGAACTAGGAGACAACACCGCTGCACTTCGCTCGGCAATTGCTCAAGATGAATTACTCCATCTTGCACTGGCCTCGCCACAGGTTGAGGCACTTGTTCTGGGTCATACGCGTTGGGCCTCTATTGGAATTGTCTCTGAGCCGAATGCGCATCCGCAGTGCTCCGATGAACTCAGCAGTGCTGACACCGTAACCGCAGCAGCTCAGCGTGCATCCTCGAGCGGAACCGTTGGGTTTGTGACCGGTGTGCTGAACGGTGACGTTGACAACTATGCAGACCTGACCGCTGCTGAGGCACTGCAACTTGCTCCTGAGATTTCAACTGATGCCAAAGTAATCCCAACTCTGATGTCTCGCAGTCTGATTCAGGGTATGAGCGAGTACGAAGCCTTTAGAGAGACGGTGGTTCGACTAGTTGGGTCAGTAGCGATTGCAGCCGCGGCAGCAAGCGCCCCGGATCGGTTGTTCTTGGCATCTAGAGGCAGCGGCCAAGCCATGTATGTGGGCTTTGCCGAAGATGCTTTTATTGTGGCCTCCGAGCCGTACGGTGTTGTAGAGGAGACTCATTCCTATATCCGAATGGATGGCGAGACGCCCGCGGATGCGACCAACCCAACGGGTAGTCGCGGGCAGGTCGTTGAACTGTGTTCTAGCGGTGCAGGCACGCTCTCTGGCATTCGTCGCTGGTCCTATGACGGCTCTGAGCTGGGTGTGACAGAGTCAGACCTTGACGTTGCACAGGTCACCACTAGAGATATTGACCGGGGGGATTTTCCGCATTTCTTGTTAAAGGAAATCACTGCTTCACCAAGTTCTTTCCGCAAGACCCTGCGTGGAAAGCTGCTCGAAGATGCTGGCCAAATTCGGGTTCACCTGACCCCTGAGATGTTGCCAGATTCGGTTCGCTCTGGTCTGCGCTCATCTCGAATTAATAGGGTGCTGGTTATTGGCCAGGGAACCGCGGCAATTGCCGGACAAAGTCTGGCGCAGCATCTATCTGACTTCTTGGCCGACACTGAACTGCGGGTTCAAGCAATCCTTGCCACCGAACTGTCTGGGTTTGGAATGCGTCAAGATATGTCGGACACCTTGGTGATTGCGATTAGTCAATCCGGCACGACAACCGATACGAATCGAACGGTTGACCTTGTTCGCTCGCGTGGCGCAGAGGTACTCGCAATAGTCAATCGGCGCGGCAGCGACCTCACCGACAAAGCAGACGGGGTGTTGTACACCTCGGATGGTCGTGATGTTGAGATGAGCGTTGCTTCTACAAAAGCGTTCTACTCGCAGATTGCAGCAGGGCTGCTCCTGGCCCAAGCAATCTCTGATGAGGTACCCGGTGCACTGAGTTCTCAGCATCCAGATCAGCAAGAGATGCTTAAACAGCTTCGAGAGTTGCCCGACCGCATGGAGCAAGCGCTGGCCACTCGTCCAGAGGTAGCCGCTGCAGCAGCCGCCTTTGGCCCAAGTCGTCGCTACTGGGCGATTGTTGGAAATGGACTGAATCAGATCTCAGCCCGAGAGATCCGAGTGAAGCTCTCTGAGCTTTGCTACAAATCGATTGCTTGCGATGGCACCGAAGACAAAAAGCACATCGATTTGTCTTCAGAGCCACTAATTCTGGTTTGTGCCGCTGGACTTGTTGGCTCTACTGCAGATGATGTTGCCAAAGAAGTGGCCATTTTCCGGGCGCATAAGGCGGCACCCATTGTGATTGCCTCGCAGGGGGACCGTTCGTTTTCTGCTGCAGTTGCGGTCATCTCGGTGCCAGAGACTCACCCCCGTTTGGCCTTTATCTTGTCCACTATGGTGGGTCACTTGTTTGGCTACGAAGCAGCGCTCGCAATTGACGCTCAGGCTCTGCCGCTGCGCGCTGCCCGGGCCGCAATTGATTTGGCTTCTGCGCAGATTGGTGGCGACTTTCACGGCGAACAAGTAGATGGTGAGGACTTGCTACGCGGCCTTCGCACAGAACTCACTACGCAGTCAGCTACCTATATGGACGGTTTGCGTTCGGGTGCTTATAACGGACACCTCGAGGCCAACACTGCAGTTCGCTTAGCGGGGCAGTTGCGCTTTGCAACGGGTGTGAGCCCACTCGACAGCTATCAACTTGAGTTTGGCCGGGTGGGAACCCCCGGAGTTGTTCTTGAAGACCTGAGCGCCGGATTGACTTCGGCTATTGAAGAACTCACACGACCAGTTGATGCCATTAAGCATCAGGCAAAGACCGTTACTGTGGGCATCAGTCGCAGCGATGAATCACTGCTACACGTTCCGCTCGTTGCCGCTCTGCTTAAGTCCGGCTCGCCTCGTGATCGATTGACCTACTCAAGTTTGCGCTCGCTTGGCGAGCTCAATCCGGCAGTTGCTGATGTGACTGGCTTTACTAGATACAGCGTTGAACGCGGTGATGATCTTGAGCATGCAACTTTGGTCATCATTGACCGTGGCGGCGTGTCTGTTGGTCTTGGTTCTCGAATTGATCGCGACCCTCGCTTGCGGGGAACAAAAGCACTTGTAGCTCGTGAACAAGAACTCATGGTGGCGAAGGGTCGAAGTGACGGCCGCCTAGTGGTCATTGTGCCTGAGACAAAAGATGGCGTCACTACTGGTTTGCAACTGTTGCACATCAACGTGGTGGATCACCTTGCGGCGACCACCGCACGAGCAGTTCTTCAGGGCTACCGCCGTCGGTATCAGGCGCTGCGAGACGCGGTCACAGAAACCGAGGATGTATTCCGTGAGGACTTGCTTGCCGAGCAGTCGATGGCTGATCTGTTGACGGTATCAATCCTAAGTTTGGCTGAGCGTTGGCGCTCGTGACCCCGGCGCCACTGACACCCGGGCCAGTGATAACTCACGGTAACGGTGCCGAGGGTCAGCCGCAGTCGCTGGTGTTTGGAGTAGGCATTGACTTGGTTCAGGTTGACCGTTTGAGCGCTGCTTTGGTTCGGCAGCCATCCCTGCGATACCGACTCTTTACTAGTCAAGAGTGGGGGTTTGCTCACCGCAGCAATGCTGGCGCGGATGACAGCAGCGCACAGCTAGCGATGTTTTTTGCTGCCAAGGAATCAGTGATGAAAGCCCTTGGCCGGGGGATGAACTCAATGGGATTCACCGAGATCGAAGTACAGGTCGGGCTGCAGAATCAGAGCAGGCTGCACCTCAGCGGACGCGCAGCACAACGAGCCACCGAGCTGGGCATTGAGTCTTGGCAGCTCAGCTTGGCGCGTACAGAGTTGATGGCTCAGGCAGTGGTTATTGCGTTATCCCAATAACTTGGCCTAGCCCGTCACCTGAGCTAGTAATGCAGGGGTGTAGCCACGCTGCAAGACTGTCTGTGTGATTCCAATTCTGACTCCCACGCAGATGGCAGCAGTTGACGCTGCCTCGCCTGCATCATTTCAAGTGTTGGTTCATCGAGCTGCGTTTGCAATAAGCACAGCTGCGCTCAGGATTCTGGGCGGTAGCTATGGGCGCCGTGTTGTTGTGGTCGCAGGCCCCGGCAATAACGGCCAAGACGGGCGAGTCGCTGCGCAGATGTTGCGGCGCTCAGGGGTTCGAGTGGCAGTCATTGACCAAGTACCTGATCTATCTGAACTCCCCGACTGCGACCTAGTGATTGATGCAGGCTTTGGCACTGGGTTTCGAGGAACACACCAAGCGTTTCACACCTCAAAACCGGTGCTGGCAGTCGATATTTGTTCTGGGTTAAGCGGTCTGACCGGCCAGATTATGGGCTCGGCGGCGCCCGCGTTAGAGACGGTAACCTTTGCTGCTCTTAAGCCCGGACTGCTCTTTGGTGAGGGCCCGCAACTGAGTGGGCGTCTAAGCCTTGCAGATATTGGTCTCAGTACGAGCTCCGCAACAGCCCACCTAGTGACCGACAGCGACCTGAAAGATTGGGTGCCATCAAGGTTGGAGCATGCGCACAAGTGGAACCACGCTGTGTGGTTGGTCGCAGGATCCCCCGCCATGTCTGGTGCTGCAGAACTCGCCGCTACTGCTGCTCTGCGTGGTGGAGCGGGCTACGTGCGGTTGTCTACCCCCGGAACGTCCTTGGCGAGCCACCCACAAGAAACCGTGGGCTATTCGCTCGATCCAGAGTCTTGGGCCAGCGAAGTGTGTGCGCATGCCAAACGATTCAACGTGGTGGCAGTTGGGCCAGGACTGGGAAGGTCTGAAGCAATGCAGGCTCAGGTCAGAGAACTTGTATCCAAACTGGACTGCCCGTTGGTGCTTGACGGGGACGCTCTCTGGGCCCTTGGATCGAAGGCCGCCAAGTTTCTAAGTGCACGTAAGGCGCCAACCATCCTGACCCCGCACGATGGCGAGTTTGAGCAACTGTTGGGTCACGCTCCAGGACCCGACCGCATTGAAGCCGCCAGCAAATTAGCTGCTCTCACTCATGCAGTTGTGCTTTTAAAGGGCCCCACTACCGTAGTCAGTGATTGTGGCGGAAGCTGCCTTGTGGTGCGCTCTGCCGACGCCCGATTGGCTACCGCCGGTTCTGGTGACGTATTGACTGGTTTGCTTGCAGCACACCTTGCGCTTGGCGCCAATCCATTCCACGCTGCCGCATCTGCTGCGCACCTTCATGGGCGAGCGGCCATGCTCGGCGATGGCCCTGGCTTAGTTGCCTCAGACCTAGCCGGCTTGTTTGCCAACGCCTGGGCTCAGTGCGCTACTCAACTGCCTGCGAAACACTCGGGTCTGACCGTGTGTGCCTAGAGCGCGTATTCTTAACAAAGTGCCACGCCATGCAGCTATAGAGGTTGATCTCAGTGCAATTATTGCAAACACTCGGGCCGTGCTCGCAGCCTGTTCGGGCGCAGAAGTTTGTGCTGTAGTCAAAGCCGATGGCTACGGCCATGGTGCAGTGCAAGTTTCGCAAGCCGCTCTAAAAGGTGGCGCAACTTGGCTTGCCGTTGCCCTAGTAGATGAGGGGGTTGCTCTGCGTGAAGCCGGAATAAGCGCTCCCATCTTGTTGCTTTCTGAGCCGCCACCAGACGCAATGGCAGAAGCAGTCGCTGCCGGACTGACTCCGTCGCTGTATACCGCTCAGGGTATAACGGCAGCTAGGCAAGCTGTGCGTGAAACAAGCCAGGGGGCTTGGTCTGTGCACTTAAAGATTGATACCGGAATGCATCGGGTTGGAGCACATATCGCAGATGCGCTTTCTCTAGCTCAAGCAATTCACTCCGCTACTGAACTTCACCTTGGCGGAACCTTTACGCACTTTGCTGTTGCTGATGACCCCGGGCGAGCCGAGACTGCTGCTCAGCTTGAGCTGTTTGAGTTATTCCTTGAGCAGCTTGAGGCCGAGAAGATTGACCCGGGGATTATTCATGCAGCCAACTCAGCGGGTGTGCTTGCGCACTTGCGAGCGCATCGCGACTTGGTGCGCTCAGGCATAGCCATTTATGGGCTAGCGCCATCTGTGCAACTTGATTCTGTTGTACAGCTCAGGCCGGCACTGCGTCTGCAGTCCGAGGTCTCGATGGTTAAGACAGTAGAAGTCAACAGTGGTGTGAGTTACGGGCTGCGGCATGTATTTAACTACAACGCGCTCATTGCGATTGTTCCCCTCGGCTACGCAGATGGAGTTGACCGCCGGCTGGGCCTTCTAGGGGCGCAGGTGCTTATTGGTGGAGTTCGTCGACCAATGCGCGGAGTGGTCACCATGGATCAGCTCATCGTTGAGGTGACCGAGGGACCTTCAGTCAGCGTGGGTGACGAGGTGGTACTGCTTGGAACTCAGGGTGATGATGAGATCACCGCTCAGGAATGGGCAGACCTGCTCGACACGATTACCTATGAGGTGGTCTGCGGATTTAGCAGCAGGATTCCCCGCCGCTACGTCAGTTCGCCGCAGCACTCGTGAATGCGTCTCATCGATAAGTAGTGTGACTACGTGAACCCTTTTACCCGCTGCAAACCTTGAGGTGAACTCACCCATGACTACAGGCCCCGTTCAGGCAAGAAGTTCTTCGCCTGACCAAACTAGAGACCTTGCCGCAGCAATCGCTGAGCTAGCGCGACCATGTGACTTAGTGCTGCTTGTGGGCGACCTTGGTGCAGGCAAGACAGCCTTTACTCAGGGGTTTGGTAGGGGCCTCGGGGTAGATGACCAAATCACAAGTCCTACGTTTGCTCTAGTGCAGAGCTACACCGGGCGTTTGGACTTGTATCACCTTGATGTCTACCGATTGGAACAGGTGAACGAGGCCCTCGACTTGGGGCTGTCAGAAATCCTTGATGATGAGGCCGTGACAGTAATTGAGTGGGGAGACAAAATTACTCAAGCATTGCCGCGTGATTACTTAGAGGTGACTATTAGTTTTGGTCCAGCCGAAGATGACCGACTCTTTGAGCTGCGCCCAGTTGGCTCAAGCTGGCAAGCCCGCATGAGGGCGCTCACCGTGGCCTTGACTGACTGGCCAGCAACCCCGCCTGAGTCAACTCCGCCTGAACCAACACAGCAGCCAGTCCCAGGAGAACCACAATGCTGATTTTAGGAATCGAAACTGCAACTATTCAGGCAGGTTGCGCAATTGGCGGTCATGAAGGTGTTCTTGCCTCAGCGCATTCCGCTAAAGGTAAGCGTCACGCAGAAAATCTGACTCCGGCGATTGCATTCATTTGTGAACAGGCCCAAATAGAACTGTCAGAAATTGGCCTTGTGGCAGTAGATATTGGACCCGGATTGTTTACTGGTCTCCGCGTAGGAGTTGCCACTGCAAAAGCAATTGCCTTTGCGCTTCGAGTGCCGATGATTGGAGTCTCAAGCCTAGATTTGCTTGCGTTTCCTGTGCGCTTTACCCCCCGCCTGATAGTTGCCGCGATTGATGCCAGGAGAGGCGAGTTATTTTACGCGCTGTATCGGCAAGTACCCGGCGGTGTGCAGCGCATTTCTGAACCCGCGGTTGGTACTGCAGATGATCTGGCCTCAGAGCTGTTAGCCCTGAGTAAGGAAGTCCTACTAGTAGGCGATGGTGTGCATCGCTACCGCGAAGCATTTGATGGTCTCGCCAAAGTAGAGATTGTGGATCAGGGAAACAGCTTTCCCTCTGCAGCATCTTTGGTGCAGCTTGCTCATGCCCAAGCGCTACGTGAGGACTTTCAGCAAATTGATTCTATTCAGCCGCTGTATCTTCGCCGTCCCGATGCCGAGATCAATTGGGCGACTAGAGACTCGGCGTGACTGATCCGAACGGGACCGAACTACCAATGGCTGACCAACTGCTCACCAACTCGGTTGGCACCCCGTCGCTCATCACAATCTCACCAATGAGGCGTCGCCACCTGCGCGGGGTAATGGCAATAGAACAACAAGCAAGCTCTCACCCCTGGTCGATTGGGTTGTTCCTAGGGGAGTTGCGCATGCCAACCAGCCGTTGTTACAACCTGGCGTTAGATCGCCATGTGGTGGTTGGGTTTAGCGGGCTGATGTATACCGGCCAAGAAGGCCACATCACCAACATTGCAGTTCATCCGGACTACCTGCGTTTAGGTATCGCGTCAAAAATGCTTGTGGTCACCATGAAACAAGCAATCAGTCTGGGAGTTACTGCAGTCACCCTTGAAGCTCGTGCCAGCAACAATGCGGCACAAAAGTTGTATCAACGCTTTGGGTTTGCACCCGGTGGAATACGCCATAACTACTACGCAGACCCACGCGAGGACGCGCTCATTATGTGGGCGCATGATGTTGACACCAAGACGTATACCGAGCGGCTACTTGCCATTGAGTCTGGCTCACCGCAACCCGCACTAAAAGGAGACTCAGAATGAATAGTCGCGAACAACAAGATTCTGTGGACACTAAAAATGCCAGTGGCGACCCTGCCCAAGAGGGCTCGACTCGCGGTAGCTCCGACATGATCATTTTGGGAATCGAAACCTCATGTGATGAGACCGCTGCTGCTTGCGTCCGAGGCGGTAATGATGTGTTGTCTTCAGTGGTGAGTTCGCAAGTAGATCTTCATGCGCGCTTCGGCGGTGTGGTACCAGAAATTGCTAGCCGAGCACATAATGAACTCATTATTCCCGTTACGGCGCGAGCACTAGTAGAAGCCGGTTTAGATGGCAGCAGAATTGATGCAGTTGCCGCAACCACAGGCCCCGGCCTGATCGGCGCTCTGCTCGTTGGAGTCTCTGCTGCCAAGGCTCTTGCGCTGAGTTGGGATGTTCCGTTCATTTCGGTGAACCACCTTGAAGCTCACCTATACGCCGCGTTTCTTGAAGACCCAGAGCTGAGCTTTCCGCTGGTGGTGTTGCTGGTCTCTGGCGGCCACACCATGTTGGTGTGCATGGAAGATCACGGTCGCTATCGCTTATTAGGGTCAACTCTCGATGACGCTGCCGGCGAAGCCTTTGACAAGGTGGCGCGATTCTTAGGCCTTGGGTATCCAGGCGGACCAGCAATTGATCATGAGGCGCTCTCGGGCAACCCAGAAGCAATTGCCTTTCCTCGGTCGATGATGGATCAGGGTCTTGACTTCTCATTCAGTGGCCTAAAAACCTCGGTGGTGAATTACGTGCGAAAACACCCCGATGTCTCTACTGCAGATGTTGCAGCAAGCTTTCAAGCAGCGGTAGTAGACGTCTTAGTTGCCAAAGCTCGACGCGCCGCTCAAGAAGTTGGCGCAACGGCGCTTGCAATCGGCGGGGGAGTTGCTGCGAACTCATTGCTGCGCGAGCAATTCCTTGGTGCTTGCGCAACTGATGGACTGCATGGGTTCTTGCCCAGCAGGTCAATGTGCACAGATAACGCAGCGATGATTGCTTCTGCTGGCTGGTACGAGTACCGACTACACGGTGCATCCTCGCTAGCAACTGGAGCTAACCCAAACCTGCGTCTCTCCACTTTTTAGCGAACACTCCTTGCTCGGGGCCAGATTGGCCGATTGCTGGGCAGATATGGCCCTAATCCCCGCTCGTGGGCAGCCCCTGAGTTACGCATTAGCACTCACAGGCTGTGACTGCTAACGTTGGCACTCGATAACACCGAGTGCTAACGCCAACGGAGGCAAGCCAGAATGAGTATTCAACCCCTTGAAGATCGCATCGTTGTGCGCCCGGCTGAGGCCGAGGAAACTACAGCGAGTGGTCTGGTCATCCCAGATTCAGCAAAAGAGAAGCCACAGCAGGGTGAAGTCCTTGCAGTTGGTCCCGGCCGTCGTTCAGAGACCGGAGACTTGATTCCCCTAGATATCGCCGTTGGCGACACCGTCGTGTACTCAAAGTACGGCGGCACAGAAATCACAGTCGAGGGCGAAGACGTCCTCATCCTTGCCGGTCGCGACATCCTCGCAACCATCAAGTAAGCCCCGAGCCGAACCAAGAACGAGAAGAGAACATATGTCCAAGATCCTAAAGTTCGACGACGAAGCTCGTCGTGCCCTCGAAGCCGGCGTCAACAAGCTGGCAGACGCAGTCAAGGTCACAATCGGTCCCAAGGGCCGCAACGTGGTACTCGACAAAAAGTTTGGTGCACCAACCATTACCAATGATGGTGTTTCCATTGCTCGTGAGATTGAACTCGAAGACCCCTTCGAGAACATGGGAGCGCAGCTGGTTAAAGAAGTAGCAACCAAGACCAACGACATTGCCGGAGACGGAACAACTACCGCCACCGTGTTGGCTCAGGCTCTAGTGCGTGAAGGTCTGCGCAACGTAGCCGCTGGTGCTAACCCAATGGGAGTCAAGCGCGGCATCGAAGCCGCAGTGGCCTCGGCCGTTGCCTCCATTGCGGAGCTGTCAAAAGAGATTGATGAGAAGTCAGAGATTGCACAGGTTGCAGCTATCTCTGCAGCCGACCAGTCCATTGGTGATGTCATTGCAGACGCCATCGATAAGGTGGGCAAAGACGGTGTCGTTACTGTTGAAGAGTCCAATACCTTTGGAATCGACTTGGAATTCACCGAGGGCATGCAGTTCGACAAGGGTTACCTCTCCCCGTATTTCGTGACTGACGCAGAGCGTCAAGAAGCAGTACTCGAAGATCCATACATCTTGTTGTTCAACTCCAAGATCACTTCGGTGCAGGACCTTCTTCCTGTGCTCGAAAAGGTCATGCAGTCGGGCAAGCCGTTGTTGATTATCTGTGAAGATGTTGAGGGCGAAGCTCTTGCAACTTTGGTAGTCAACAAGATCCGTGGCACCTTCAACTCAGTGGCCGTTAAGGCTCCTGGATTCGGTGAGCGTCGCAAGGCAATGCTGCAAGACCTTGCAGTGTTGACAGGCGGTCAGGTTATTGCTGAAGAAGTAGGCCTGAAGCTTGATAACGCCACACTTGATCTTCTTGGCAACGCCCGCAAGGTTGTTGTTACCAAGGACCTCACCACCATCATTGAGGGCGCAGGAACCTCTGACGACGTCAGCGGTCGTGTTGCTCAGATCAAGGCCGAGATCGACAACACCGATTCCGATTGGGATCGTGAGAAGCTGCAAGAACGCCTAGCTAAATTGTCTGGCGGAGTTGCAGTGGTCAAGGTTGGCGCAGCCACAGAGGTTGAGCTCAAAGAGAAGAAGCACCGCATCGAAGATGCACTCTCTGCTACCCGTGCAGCTATTGAAGAGGGCATTGTGGCCGGCGGCGGAACCGCGTTGGTTCGTGCCAAGAGCGCAGTTGCCATCACCATTGAAGGCCTTGAGGGTGACGAGAAGACTGGCGCAACAATCGTGCTGCGTGCACTCGATGCACCTGCTCGCATGATTGCCGATAACGCTGGCCTTGAAGGTGCAGTTATTGTTCAGCAGCTCGAGCAGGAGTCCGGCAACATTGGCTTTAACGCAGCCACCGGAGTGTTTGAGGACCTGCTTAAGGCAGGCGTCATCGATCCAGCAAAGGTGACCCGCGCTGCACTGCAAAATGCAGCCTCGATTGCTAGCTTGTTGCTTACCACCGAGTGCCTCATTGCCGACAAGCCCGAAGAGGGTGGAGCCGGCGGCATGCCCGACATGGGCGGCATGGGCGGCATGGGCGGAATGATGTAATCCTGAGTTGACTATGGGCCAGACTCATTTGAGTCTGGCCCTTTGTCGCGTCTGGGGTTGCGCTGGGATGTGCGGGAGTGCCTGCAAGCAGATGCAGGTAGCATTGACCCATGAAAGCTGGCCCTTCTGCTGACCCTAAAAAGTTATTGCAGCTCTCGCCACTTCGAGTTGAGTGAGCGCGGCGGCCCGCAGATTATTCCGCGGCCAAAGCTGTGGACTCCGGGCAGACAAGCCCCTTGGGTAGCTCAATCCTTGCCTCATAGTACTCAGGTGGCTGGTCAGGCTAGGGCTGTGCTTCCGCTGGGTCGGCGGGGTAAGGAGTCGCCAGTCAAGCAAAACGGTGCGGGGGCATCTGCAGTGCTTCTGCCGTTGTATCCAGAAAATGGCGAGATGTATGTCATCTTGACTCGCCGCGCGCACACGCTTCGTACTCATTGCGGTGAGGTCAGCTTTCCCGGTGGACGGGCCGAACCCGGTGAGGACGCATTTACTACTGCTTCCCGAGAAGCCTTCGAAGAGATTGGCTTACTTCCAGAGTTGGTAGAGCCCCTCGGAGAACTTGATCACCTGACTACAGTGACTCGGCAAAACTACATCGTGCCGGTGCTTGGGTTGCTTACCGAGAGACCACTGCAGCGAATTAACCGAGCCGAGGTAGACAAAGTTTTGCACGTGCCGCTACGGGAACTGATGGCTGATGGCGTATACCACGAGGAACGCTGGGGGGCTGGCGATGCATCGCGACCAGTGTTCTTTTTTGACTTGTACGGAGACACTGTATGGGGAGCTACTGCGGCACTGTTGCGGCAATTGCTGGCACTGCTGAGCAACTGCGATCCTGGAGATGAGTTTGATCTTGACCCCGCCAGAGGTAGCGGGCCGATGCCCTTTGCCCTTGATGCCAATGGCCTTGACGGCGTGGTTTAACGCCCGCTACTAGCAACTCTTGCAACTCTTGCAACTCTTGCAAGTAGCTAGTGACAGAATTTCCTTCCTAATTTTGAGACAGGTTTGATTGACCGTAAGTCCGAAACTTGCTAAACTACTCAAGTTGGGTTTGGGATGTCTGGAATCTGACTAGGCGAAAAAATTTCCTTGGGGGGAATAATGAAATCGTTCCGCGTTGTGGCTATGCCGTTGTTTTTTGTGTGTGCGCTGATTGCAGCCGCATGCGCTCCGACTCCAGGGGGTGGCAGTGGCGGCAGCAACAACTTGGCACCAATTGCCGTAGCCAGCGTTAATCAAGCCTCTGGCCAGGCGCCTCTGCTTGTTCAATTTTCTCCAGCAGGTTCAGCAGACCCCGATGGGTTCCTCGAAGCGTATTCCTGGAACTTCGGTGACGGAACTCCGCTCAGCGACGCTCCCAGCCCCGCCCATACCTACAACTCCGGTGGCGTGTTTACTGCCACCCTGACCGTGAGCGACGACGGTGGTCGCACGGCAAGCTCGGTTGTCGTTGTCACTGTGATACCCCCAGACAACTTCCCGCCAGTCGCAGTCATCGGAGCGTCAGCACTTTCCGGCAAGACCCCACTGACAGTTAACTTCTCGGCTGCTGGTAGCACCGATCCAGATGGAAGCATTGTTGGCTACGCGTGGTCATTCGGTGACGGCAGCCTGGCAACCAGCGCAACCGCTTCTTACACCTACTTAGTGCCCGGCAATTATGTAGTAACCCTCAGTGTGCGAGACAACAACGGCGCAATCACCACCGAGTCAACCTCAGTGGCGATAGCAAACAACCTTCCTCCAATTGCGAATGCTGTTGCTTCATCTTCTTCTGGCAAGGCCCCACTGGCAGTCTCATTCGATGGTGGCGGATCAACCGATGATGACGGCAACGTAGTCAGCTGGGACTGGAACTTTGATGACGGTAACACCAACACCGGCGAAGTTGCCGTGCACGCGTTCACCGCTGTAGGTACCTACCAAGTTGAGTTGACCGCCACCGACGATAACGGCGATACCGATACCACCACCGTCACTGTCCAAGTGAATGCGCCAGTTCCGCCAGTTGCAGTTGCCAACGCAACCCCCGACGGCACCAAGGCCCCCCTTGGCGTTCTGTTCAGTTCGGCCGGCTCAATCGACAACGACGGTTCGATCCTAGGTTACAGCTGGGATTTCGACGACGGGTCAGCACTCAGCACTTCAGTAAACCCCAGCCACTTGTTCACCGCAGCGGGCACTTTTGAGGTAACTCTGACGGTTACTGACGACGACTTCCTCACCACGTCAGCCACGCTCACGGTGGTTGTTGGACCTCCGAATGTGCCGCCAGTTGCGGCCGGCAGTGCAACCCCTGCGGTTGGCAAGCCAGTGCTGAATGTCTCATTCTCTTCGGCTGCAACATCCGACTCGGATGGCGGGATCGTGTCGTACCTCTGGAACTTTGGAGACGGTAGCGATACTTCAACCGAAGCCAACCCAACTCACTCCTATCCAGATCTTGGAAGCTACAGCGTGCTGCTGACGGTGACTGATAACGATGGCGCTAGCAACACAAGGGCCATTCCAGTTACGGTCATCCCCAACGTTGCTCCAACTGCTCAGCCAGTAGCCACCCCACGGATTGGCAAAGAGCCACTTACGGTGGCCCTGAACGGCTCAACCTCTAACGACAGCGATGGCAGCATTGTGTCGTACGCATGGGACTTCACAACCGACGGTGAAATCGATTCCACCAATGTGAGTGCCTCGTACGACTACGTGCTACCTGGCACCTACACCGCTTCGCTGACCGTCACTGACGAGGATGGCGTGTCTGACACGGGCACCGTGGTCATCACAGTGAACAACAATCAGGCTCCAACTGCAGTGGCAAACGCCAACTTCCAGTCGGGCAATGCCCCTCTCAGCTTGATCTTCGAGGGTAGAGACTCCCTCGATGCAGAACCTGAAGGAATCCTGACCTACTCATGGGACTTCGGTGACGGCACTGCTACAAGCAGCAGCTCCAATCCAGCCCACGTGTTCCAAGAGATTGGCAACTACACGGTTGTACTTACCGTGACTGATGATAACGGTGCTTCAGATACTGACTCAGTCGAGATCACTGCACTTGACCCGGTTGTCCGTGCAGGCATTTCTGGCAGCGATGTGACCGGCGACGGCACTCTTGGTGCCCCATACGCCAGCATCCAAGCAGCAATAACAGGAGCAGTGGCGCAGGGCAAAACCATAGTGAAGGTGGCCGGCGGCAGCTACTCGGGCTTTACAGCTGCAAGCGGAGTGAGCGTTCTCGGTGGGTTCGACCAGGACTTCATTTATGGCGGAACCAACGGTGCAACCGCAGTGAGCGTCACCGCTGCGTCTGGCGCCACAGCATTGACGGCAAGTGGTCTTGCGCTTCCCATAACAATTAAAGATCTCTCCCTTCAGGGAGGCGGTGGCAGCAATGCAACCGCTGCTTTGGTCATCGCATCTACCGTCACCTTTGATGGGGTCAGTGCGAACAGCGGCCTAGCTTCGGGTGATGGGTCAAGCGCTTACGGAATTCGCGCACTAGATAACGCCTCGGTCACCGTCCTGCGCAGCGCAATTACTGCTCGCAGCGGTGTTGCTGGCTCTGCTGGCGCTGCGGGTACCGCTGGCGTTGGCGGTGTGAACGGAGGTAACGGTTCAACAGGTAACGGCTCAGGTGGTGCTGCACTCAATATTGCAACCCCAGCGGTCCGCACCGGTGGCAACGGAGGCAACGGTGTCAAGTGCGTGTTCGTTATCTTCTTCTGTGCTTCTGCGCTTCCAGGTAACCCGGGCATCGGCGGCGGATTGAATGATCCTCGAGGCGGAAATCAGGGCTCTGGCGGTTCCGATGCTAACGGTGGTGGTGCGGGAGCTGCCGCAGGCGTTGCAGCACCCGTAGCTGCAGCCGGCTCGGCAGGCCTAGTTGTTTCTGGTGATACTTATTCCGCTGGTGTCGGTGGCACCGGTGGTGTGTCTCTTGCTGGCGCTGGCGGCGGCGGCGGCGGCAGCGGTGGCAGCAACGGTAATAACAGCAGCGGTGGCGGCGGCGCTGGTGGTACTGGAGGTACTGCTGGTACTGGCGGCGCAGGCGGTTCTGGTGGTGGCGGCTCCTTCGCCGTGTATTCCCGCAACTCTTCAGCCACAATCGCAGACACCGCTCTGACTACCGGAACTGGCGGTACTGGCGGCAACGGCGGTGCTGGCGGTAACGGCGCTAACGGTGGTAACGGTGGTGCTGGCGCCAACACCTCTACCCCAGGTGCTGGTGGCGGTGGCTCCGGCGGTGGCGGCGGTAACGGCGGTGCCGGCGGTGCCGGCGGTAACGGCGGCCACTCTGTTGGTGCATACCATTCAGGTACTGGTACCCAGACAGCAGATGTTGATGCTCTCGCAGCAGTTGCCAGTATTGGAAACGCTGGAGTAGTCGGAACAGGCGGTGGCAGCGGAAGCGTTGGCACCGGCGGCACCGGCGGAGCTGGCGGAACCAACGGAACTGTTGCAAAGAAGGGTGGTCCTGGCGGCGACGGGCCTGTCGGTGTGGCTGGTTCATCCGGCAATGCAGGAACAAACCTTCGCCGGGTGGTATTCGATGAAGGTGTCGTCGTTAATGCAACCCCGATTGCGGTTGCAGCGGCGAGCAAGACCACTGGCATCGCACCCGAGACAGTCGACTTCAGCTCGAATGGCTCTTATGACCCAGAGGACGTCCTTGCCATCTTCAGCTGGAACTTCGGTGACGACTCTGCGCTCAGCACACAGGCCAATCCATCACATACCTATACCTCAGCCGGTACGTACACGGCAGTACTTACCGTGACCGATTCTGATGGTGCAAATGCGAGTGCTAGTACCGCAGCTATTGAGATTGCTGCTAACCAACTGCCAGTGGCAGTAGCCAACGGAACTCCAGTTTCGGGTAAGGCCCCGATTGTGGTTGATTTCAGTTCCGCAGGATCTGCCGATGGTGACGGCAGCATTGTGAGCTACTTGTGGAACTTTGGTGACGGTTCGCCAACAAGTACTTCTTCGGAGCCCTCGCACACCTACAGTGCCCAAGATACCTACACAGCAACTCTAACCGTGACCGATAATAAGGGTGGCGTCGGCAGTGCCAGCGTGACGGTGACGGTGAGCCCGAACAACGTTGCTCCCGAGGTTGCCATCACTGCAACGCCAACGTTTGGCAAGGCTCCAGTTGCTGTTGCCTTCACCTCGACGGTGTCTGATGCTGATGGCACGGTGAGTTCCATTGAGTGGAACTTCGGCGATGGCTCGCCAACGAGCACCGAAGCCAACCCAAGCCACACCTATGCGGTTGGTGTTTGGACTGCAACGCTGACTGCTACCGACAACGATGGCGCAACCACCACCCGCTCGGTGCAGGTACGTTCGCTTCCAAATATTGCGCCGGTAGCTTCCGCAGCAGCGACTCCATCTACGGGTCGTGCGCCGCTGATTACACAACTCGGTTCCGCTGGCTCGATTGACTTTGACGGCAACATCTCGAGCTATAGTTGGGACTTTGGCGACGGCTCACCGGTAAGTGCACTGGCCAACCCGACCCATACGTATGACGCCGGGACGTTTACTGCAACCGTGACGGTGACCGACAACGAGGGCGCAACTGCCACCGCAACCATCGGCATCAGCAGCACGGTCAACCAAGCACCTGTCGCAGTTGCCAATGGCACCCCAACTGGCACCAAAGCGCCGCTGATCGTCGACTTCAGTTCTGGCGGTTCCGCTGACGGCGACGGAACCATCTCTGGCTACTCCTGGAACTTTGGTGACGACTCTGCCGTGAGCACCGCTGCCAACCCCTCGCACACCTACACCGTCCAAGGAACCTATTCGGCAACTTTGACGGTGACTGACAACGAGGGTGGAACTGATGTTAAGGCGGTATCTGTCACCGTTGGTGCGCCAAACGTTGCGCCTGTTCCAGATGGCAGTGGCACGCCTACTTCTGGTCGTGCACCGCTTGAGGTGGCGCTTACCTCAGCCGGGTCGGCTGACTCAGACGGCACCATTGTGGCCTATGCCTGGGACTTCGGCGACGGTAGTCCGGTTGAGAACACCGTGACTGCCTCGCATACCTATGCTGCCGGCACGTGGACAGCCACACTGACGGTAACTGACGACGACGGAGCTACTGCCATGCAGGCGTTCACTATCAGTAGCACAGTGAACATTGCACCGACCGCTACTGCTAGCGCAATCCCATCTAGCGGTGTCGCCCCACTTGCAGTAACCCTGAGTTCGGCAGGGTCTGATGACCCCGACGGAACCATCGCTGCCTACAACTGGGACTTCGGGGACGGTTCGGAACCTAGTTCCGACTCCAACCCTTCGCACACCTATACAGCGGGAACCTATCTGGCAACGCTGACGGTGACCGATAACGAAGGTGGCACAGACACCGACACGGTTCTTATCCGCTCCAATGTGGCACCAGTGGCAATTGCTTCGGCAGATGTCACGAGTGGTGACGCAGCACTAGCGGTGAGCTTCAGCGGCAGTTCCTCCGGCGATCCAGACGGAACCGTCTCGAGCTACTCCTGGAACTTTGGCGACGGTTCGCCAACAAGCAATGTTGCAGACCCGACCCATACCTATGGACCAGGGATCTTTACCGCCACGTTGACAGTGACCGATAACGAGGGGGCAACCTCGACAGCGACGGTAACGATCGACGCAAACGATCCACCAACTGCCTCGGTGAGTTCAAACATCAGCAGTGGAGACGGGCCGCTCACGGTCAGCTTCACCGGAGATGTCAACGACAACGACGGCAGCTTCGGCTTTAGCTGGGACTTTGGAGATGGCAGTGCAGCGGTCACTGATGACCTAGCTCCTACTCACATCTTTAACAACTCCGGTACCAACACGGTGACGCTGACGGTCACCGATGACCGAGGTTCTGTCGCAACGGCAACTCGGACAATCACCGTGAACAACGCAGCAGGATAACGAGTTGTAGGGCGGCCGGAAGCTGTTTCGGCCGCTCTACAGAAGCAGATTTCAGTAGCAATTCATCTACACGGCAATCCATAGATACTCAGGGAACACCGAGAAGAAGGGAATACGGGGGGTCTGGCAAGTTCGGCCACTCGTTGGGGGAATCAAATGAGCACAACATCAGGGGGAAGCGTGAAGCACCCAGAGCGAAACACAACCAAAAGGCCATCTACTCAGAGGTTGCAACTCTCGGTGGTTGCCATTCTGGGAGCACTTGCATTGGTACTCAGTGCGTGTGCGCCAACGCCCACCCCAGGCAATAATTTGCGTCCGATTGCACTAGCAAGCGCAGATGTGACCTCAGGGACGGCCCCACTTGATGTGAGCTTCAGCTCAGACGGATCACTCGACCCCGACGGAACAATCGTCAACTATGCATGGACATTCGGAGACGGCACTCCTGCGAGTTCGGATGCCAACCCGACGCACGCTTATAGCACTGCTGGCACCTTTGTTGCCACTCTACAAGTTACCGACAACGGTGGAGCTATCGGAAGCTCGACCGTTGCAGTTGTGGTTGCCGCAGGGTCAAACCGGTCTCCGGTTGCAGTGATTGCTACTCCTTCGCCAGTCTCGGGCAAAGCGCCACTAAGTGTAAATTTCAGTTCTGCTGGCTCATCAGATCCAGATGGCTCGATCGTTGCGTATCGCTGGAACTGGTCAGATGGAACCATCCTCGGAACCGCTGCTAACCCCTCGCACACCTTCACCACGGCGCGTAGCTTTGTCGTTTCCCTCACAGTCACCGATAACCAAGGCGCTACTGCCACCACCACCACCACGGTTACTGCAACGGCTAATCAAACTCCGACTGCCAGTGCAACGGTTTCGGCGAGTTTGGCAATTACCCCTGCCACTTTGTCGTTCAACTCATCTGCCTCGGTTGACCCCGATGGCATCATTGTTACCAAACGCTGGGACTTTGGCGACGGCACAACCCCCACCACAACGGCCAATCCCAATCACACCTACTCGTCACCCGGCAACTATGTGGCCACATTGACTGTGATCGACGACAACGGCGCAACCGACGTTGCCTCACTCAATATTTCAGTATTAAGCGTCAACCAAGCACCAGTTGCTGTTGCTAACGCAACTCCCTCATCTGGAAAAGCACCCTTGACAGTTAATTTCAGCTCCGCTGGGTCGGTTGACTCTGATGGAACCATCGAGAGCTACGGCTGGGATTTTGAAAACGACGGCACGGTGGATTCCACCGAGGCCAACCCCACCCATACTTATGCCACCCCAGGCCTTTACACTGCCAGCCTGACAGTTACTGATAATCGCCTATTCCCAGCACCGTTGACTGATACTGCAACGGTTCCGATTAACGCCCTAGCCTTTAACGAAGCGCCAACAGCAGTTGGTTCAGTTGACCCAACAACAGGCAAGATCCCGCTGTCGGTCAACTTTAGTTCGGCCGGTTCGGGCGATTCCGATGGCACAATCACGGGCTATGTCTGGGACTTCAATGATGGGTCTGCAGTGAGCACCGAGGAAAACCCCACACATACCTATGCAGCCCCAGGTGTCTACGTAGCTACACTCACGGTGACTGATAATGACGGCGCACAGTCCTCAACCACCGTCACAGTTACTCGGGTTCTGAACCTGTTCCCAAGTGCTCAGGTATCCGCAACCCCGACCTCTGGTAAGGACCCACTTGTTGTTGAACTGAGCTCCGCTGGTTCAGTAGATACTGATGGAACGATTGCAATTTATGCTTGGGACTTCGGTGATGGATCTCCGGGTGCAAACACCCAAAACGCCTCACATACCTATAGCCCTGGTGAATACACGGCAACTTTGACCATTACTGATGACAGTGGCGATAGCGACGCGAAGACCATCAGCATTGTCTCTGTCGCAAATGTGGCCCCAGTTGCAGTAGCCAACTCAGATATTGCTTCTGGTAATGCACCCCTCGCAGTGGCATTCTCCTCGGTCGGATCAACTGACTCTGATGGAACAGTTGCCAGTTATGCATGGAACTTCGGTGATGGATCGGCGCTGAGCACAGAAGCTAACCCAAGCCACACCTATACCGTGGCAGGCGAGTACTCCGCTGTACTCACGGTGACTGATGACACTGGAGCAACAGATTCGGCAGCTCTAACGATTACTGTCAGTGAGAACCCGGCCCCAACTGCGGCACTATCGGTAACTTCAGTTAGCCCGGTCTCTACCAAAGCCCCGGCTCTCTTCACGTTCTCTTCGGCTGGGTCTGGTGACGATGCAGGAATCGTGTCCTACTCTTGGGACTTCGGAGATGACTCACCCGTAGGCTCTGGCGCCTCACCAAGTCACACCTACACCACGGTTGGTTCCTTCGTGGTGACGCTCACCGTCACAGACAACGGCGGCCTCACTGACTCTGACTCCATCACCGTGGACACCATCGTCAATCTCGGCCCGTCAGCTACAGCCTCTGTCACCCCAGACTCAGGTAAGGCACCTCTTGCAGTGACCTTCTCTTCGGCTGGTTCAGACGACCCAGATGGCACAATTGCCTCGTATAGCTGGGACTTCGGCGACGGCTCTCCGGTGAGTAGCGATGCCAACCCAAGCCACACCTATGGCGTGGGCACGTTTACTGCACAGCTCACCGTGACTGACGACGACGGAAACATCGCCACCACCACAGCTGCCGTAGCAACTGTGGCCAATCAGTTGCCAGTCGCAGTAGCAAACTTTACGCCCACGGGAACTAAGGCTCCGCTTCCCGTGGCGTTCTCCTCTGCGGGTTCGGTCGACAACGACGGCACCATCCTTGGCTACGCCTGGGACTTCGATAACAACGGCACGGTGGACTCCACTGACGCCAACCCCAGCACCGTCTACTCCGCTCCCGGACTCAAGACAGCAAAACTGACCCTGACCGATGACTCGGGCGATACCGGGTTCACCACAGTGTCAGTCAATGTGGGCGCCGTAAACGTTGCTCCAGTTGTTATCCCTGTGGCCACTCCCTCGTCGGGCAAGCGCCCGCTGAACGTGAGCTTCTCCTCCTCAGCCTCGACTGATTCTGACGGGACTATTGAGTCCTATCTATGGGACTTTGGGGATGGCAGCGATACCTCCACCGAAGCCAGCCCGAGTCACACCTATGCAGTGGGCACGTACACGGCTACTCTCACGTTGACTGACAACGACGGTGCTACAACAACCGCTCCAGTCACAATCAACTCCAACGCCAATCAGGCGCCCGTCGTGCAGGCAGTGGCAACACCATCCTCGGGTAAGGCCCCGCTTCCCGTGGCGTTCTCTTCAGCAGGTTCGATTGACCCTGATGACTCGATTGCAGCTTATGAGTGGGACTTTGGCGATGGTTCGCCTACCAGTTCAGCGGCTAATCCAAGTCACACATACTTGATTGGTTCATACACAGCGACGCTTACCTTGACTGATGAAGAGGGCCTTACCGCCTCGAAGCAAGTCAACGTGGTTGCCAATGATAACCAGGTTCCCGTGGCCGTAGCCGGGGCCGACAAGAACAGTGCGATTATCCCAACAACGGTGACATTCTCCTCTGCTGGTTCGCTCGACCCTGACGGCGACCTTGCTTCGTATGCCTGGAGCTTCGGCGATGGCGACACGTCAACCGAAGCTAACCCGGTACACACCTACACCACTGCGGGTACTTATACCGCAACGTTGACGGTGGCTGATGCCGAGGGTCAGACAGCTTCTGCTACCAAGTCATTCACGGCGCTCACCAGCGTTCAGTTCGTCAGTAGTAGCGGTGACGACGCCAACCTAGGCACCGCCGGTTCACCGAAGAGCACCATTTCGGCGGCGCTCAGCGCTGCAGCAGCAAACGGTCAGAACGAAGTTCGAGTGGCTGGAGGCTCATATAGTTCCTTCACCGTTGTAGCTGGAATTGACGTGACTGGCGGTTACGATCAATCCTTCGACGCGGGTGGCAGCAACGGTGCCACGACGGTGACAGTGACTGGTGCAGCGAACACGCCAGGCGTTACGGCCAATGGCGTGACCGTAGCCACCAAGCTGAAGAAACTGACGGTGGTCGGTGGCGACGGCAGCACCTCGGCCGGCTCAACCGGCGTGTTGGCGCAGACCAACTCCGTGCTCACCCTTGAGCAGGTCAACGTGACCTCTGGTACGCCTTCGGCTAACGGTTCGAGCGCATATGGTGTTCGCGCCCTGGGAAGCTCCACGGTGACGGTCAAGGACAGCAACATCACTGCAGCCGCTGGCGTAGCCGGCACGACTGGCAGTACTGGTGGAACAGGTGCAGCAGGAACTGCCGGAAACGCTGCAAACTTCACGAGTTCGGCAAATGGGACCACCCCCGGTGCAGCAGTAACTGGCTCGCCTACCACCCGCAACGGTGGCGCTGGTGGTGCCGGTACGGGCGGTAACAACGAGTCTTCGGGCCAAAAGACCGGAACGGCCGGCTCAGCTGGCGGCGGCGGTGCTACCGCTGGTGTAGCCGGAGTCTCTGGCGGTGCCGGAGGCGGCGGTGGTGGCGCCGGTGCAGCAGGCACAGGGGGTGCGGCAGGTGCCGCAGGCTCGATCACTAACGGCCCGGGCGAAACCTTTGCCGGCGGGACTGGCGGCACTGGCGGCACTGGTGGTGCCGGTGCCGGTGCTGCTGGTGGCGGTGGCGGCGGCGGCATCAGCTCTAACAGCTTCTTCAGCGGTGGCAGCAACCGGCGCCGTGGCGGCGGCGGCGGTTCCGGCGGTTTGGGTGGCGCAGGAGGCGCCGGTGGTACCGGTGGTACCCCTGGCGGCGGCTCGTTCGGCATCTTCATCAATAACTCTTCGGTGACAGTCACCGGCACGGCAGTGATCACGAGCACCGGCGGTAACGGTGGTACTGGTGGTACTGGTGGTACTGGTGGTACTGGTGGTACCGGCGGTGCCGGCGGCACGCCAGCCAACGCCAACACTGGTCTGAGCGCTGCTGGTGGCGGCGGTGGCGGCGGCGCAGCTGGCGGCCGGGGCGGCTCAGGCGGCGGTGGCGGTACCGCTGGACCTTCGATTGGTATCTACTCTGTTGGCTCGGGCAGCCAGGTGGTGTCGACCACCACTGGAACACTTGGTAGCGCTGGGTCAGTCGGTGCAGCCGGTGCAGCAGGCACTGGCGGTACCGGCGGCAGCGGTGGTGCCCTTGGCACAACAAACACCGCCAGCCGAAACGGCACAGCCGGCTCTGCCGGTGCTGCTGGTGGCATCGGAACTACTGGTACTGCTGGTTCTGTGGCATCTTCGACACTTCGGTTCCACTCCAACACGGCACCGGTTGCTGCTGCTGCGGCAACACCTACAGAGGGTCGTAAGCCGCTTCCAGTCGAGTTCTCTTCGGCCGGTTCGACTGACACAGATGGCACCATCGTGAGCTACAGCTGGAACTTCGGTGACGGCACACCGGTAAGCACTAGCGCTAATCCCTCACACACCTACACCAGTACGGGATCCAAGACTGCTGTGTTGACGGTCACCGATGATGAGGGTGCAATGAGCACCGCATCTGTGGTAATCGCAATCTCCGTTAATGTGGCCCCCACAGCAGTAGCTAACGGCAGCCCATTGCGTGGAGTGTTCCCGCTCACGGTGAACTTCTCATCGGTTGGTTCTGCTGACTCTGATGGCGAGATCGTAAGTTACAACTGGGACTTCGGCGATGGTGGGACTTCTACCGATGCCAACCCCAGCCACGACTACATCCTTCCGTCTACGTATACGGCAACCCTGACCATCACTGATGATGAGGGCGGCACAGACACCAAGACGGTCTCGGTCAACGTGCGTGAGCCCAACCTGTCGCCAATCGCGGCAGCCTCTGGCACCCCGACCTCTGGTAAGGAGCCCCTCGTTGTGGCATTCAGCTCGGCTGGGTCTGCTGATCAGGAGCTTGACGGCTCTATCGTCAGCAGGCTGTGGGACTTCGGCGACGGCACAGCTACTAGCTCTGCTGCCAACCCAAGTCACACCTACTCGAGTGTTGGCAACTACACAGCCTCGCTAACAGTGACCGATAACGACGGGGCAACAGACACGACCACAGTGGCCATCACGGTGAACGCCAACCAGGCGCCTACTGCAGTGGCTGGCTCGGACCTCAGCAGCGGGCAGGCACCACTGGCAATCCAGTTCAGCTCTGCTGGATCTGGCGACCCGGACGGAACCTTTACCCAACTCTGGGACTTCGGTGACGGAACGGCAACCAGCACGGCTGCCAACCCGACACATACCTACACTGCACAGGGCACCTATACAGTAACCCTCACGCTCACCGACGACAATGGCGCAACTGCCACGTCTACCCTGACCATGGTGATCGGCGCACCCAACCAGGTGCCAGTGGCTTCAGCAACGGTTGATCCGAGTAGCGGCAAGACCAATATCACCACGTTCGACTTCGACGCCTCTGGCTCAACCGACCCTGACGGCACGGTGAACTCCTATTACTGGACATTCGGTGACAGCACCACGTCTAGTACCGCCACTCCCAGCCACGTCTATACCGAAGCGGGCACCTATACGGCGACCGTCACGGTCACCGACAACCAAGGCGTAACGGGCTCCAAGTCCGTAACCGTCACTGTGGCCAATAACGTGCTACCGGTTGCAGCTGCGGCAGCGACACCGACGAACGGCAAGGCTATCTTCACGACCTTCGCGTTTAGCTCGGCTGGATCGAGCGACTCGGACGGCACTGTGGACGGCTATAGCTGGAACTTCGGTGACGGCACGCCGGCTGATAACGCCGCCAACCCGACGCACGTCTATAACGCCGCTGGCACCTACACCGCAACGGTGACAGTTACAGATAACAACGGTGCGACCAAGTCAGATAGCACCATCGTCACGGTGGTGAACAACATTGCCCCCACGGCGGCCGCGCAGGTCGCCCCGTCGGCTGGCAAGACCAACATCACCACCTTCACCTTCGGCTCCATAGATACTGCTGACTCCGATGGCACTTTCACCCGCAGCTGGGACTTCGGCGACGGCAGTGCAACCTCCTCGGTTGCTAGCCCGACCCACCTATACACAACTGCAGGTGTCTACAGTGTGGTTCTGACCGTGACTGACGACAACGGTGCAACCGCAACCGCTGGAGTCACCGTGACGGTGCTCGACAACGTGGCGCCCACGGCCTCACCCACGGTGAACCTCACCTCTGGTACGGCAGGCTCTACCACCTTTGTCTTTAGCTCGAACGGAGCAGACTCTGATGGGACAGTGAGTTCGTACTTCTGGAACTTCGGCGATGGAACCTTCGCATCTTCGGCGAACCCATCTACCAAGAAGTTCGCAACGGCCGGTACCTACAACGTGACAGTCCGGGTCACCGATAACAACGGCGCCCAGACCACATCGGCACCGATAACCATAGTGATTAGCTAGCGAAGGGATCTGAGTTGGCGCAGGCTTTCTGCGCCAACTCGGGCTCCTCAACTGTGTGCACCAAATATTTAGAATCACGATCTACCAGCAAGTAACTCCAGCAAGAACTTCAAGCGCAGTACCGGTAACAAACCAGCAGAGGGAAGTGCAGGCGATGAAACTTCAACCGAATGCTCAAGTCGGAAATCCCAGGGGGACCAAGATGAACACACCAAGCTTTACAGGCAGTCCCAACAAACGACCTGGCTTGCTCTCGGGCAGAGTCAAGGCGCTTGTTATAGCGCTAGCGCTGCTAGCCGGTGCAGCAGTGGTCAACCCGATAGCGGGAGCGCAGCCAGTTGGTAACCCGGGAGCGGTCAATTTTAAGATTGTCGACGGCAGCGTCATCTTGGGTGCACAGACCTTTCCCTTGAAGCCAGCTGAGTTCCCGGAATGCAGCGATGGGAAAAACAACGACGATGGCCAAGATGTGGCCGTTGACTTCCCCGCCGACCCTCAATGCTCGAGCGCCACTGATTCCTCAGAGGTTCAAGCCGGCATTCAGATAAAGCAAGACACCACCATAAGTGGCACGGTGAACGCTGCTGGAGCGCTCAGCATTCCGCAGAGCGGCATTTTCTTCCCCGTTGTTTATACCTATGCCGTTGGCGCAGTCATTACCTTCCAGATCCAGCCGATCAGCGCTGGCACCGGCAGCATCAACCCACTGACTGGTGTTGTTACTCTGAACATCTCAGTGAAGATCAGCATTCAGGGTGCCCCTCAGGGCCAAGACCTCACCTCGGCATGCGGAATCACACCCATCAACTTCACCTTCAAGACAGGCACCACAAACCCACCTGCCCCTAATGAGCCAATCACGGGTGTTCCTTACAACGACGAAACTGGTCAGGCCACAGTTGTGGACAACACGTTCTCGGCCCCTGGTGCCACTGGTTGTGCAACTCTGGGAGCTGCGAATGGTCCCTTGAGCGCAGAGATCGGTGTGCCAGCGGCTTCTGGCGTCAACACAGCGCGCATGGTGATTGAGTCCACCCCCAAGGTGTCAAAGGGAGTCAAGGCATCGAACGTTCCGTCTGTAACTACCGGTAACGCTCCACTGACCGTTAACTTCAACGGAACTGGGTCTACTGCGACTAAGCCAATCAGCAGCTATGCCTGGGACTTTGGAAACGGCCAAACTGCGACTGGCCCTACGGCTTTCACCACCTACACTGACCCCGGTATTTATCAGTCCAAGCTCACCGTCACAGACTCTGACGGCGATAAGGACTTTTCCTTCAAGACAATCACCGTTAATGTGCCGCCAAATGTGCCGCCCACAGCTGCTATTGGTAGCTCTGGCACTGGCGGTCTTGCGCCCTATGCAGTCACCTTTGACGGCAGCGGATCGAGCGACACCGACGGCTCAGTAGTGAGCTACGCGTGGGACTTTGGCAACGAACGAACTGCAACAGGCGCAGTGGCATCGGCCAACTACACCTCTCCTGGCACCTACACCACAACGCTAACCGTGACCGATAATCGTGGTGCCACTGGAACGGCTACCAAAGTAATTGTAGTGACTGGTGCGCCGAACGTTGCGCCCACAGCTGTGATCGCAACTGTGTCGGTAGCTGGAACTATTCCACTTACTGTCAACCTCTCTGGCAGCAATTCCTCTGATACTGACGGCTCGATTGCCACCTATGCATGGAACTTAGGTAACGGACAAACTGCAACTGGCCCAAGTGCCCAAGCAGTGTTTACTGAGGCTGGCGAGTACACAGTGACATTGGTGGTAACCGATGATCGAGGTGCAACAAGCACGCAGACCCTCACCATCAATGTCTCAGAAGACTCCAACATTCCCCCTGGTGCAGTGATTGGTTCAGATGTGGTATCTGGATCGGCCCCGTTGCAGGTCAACTTCAACGGAACTGCATCTAGCGACGTTGATGGCACGATTGCCACCTATGCCTGGAACTTTGGAAACGGCCAGAACGGCTCTGGAGTCACCCCGCCAACAGTGACCTATGCGCTTCCCGGTGTGTATACGGCAACGCTGACGGTGACAGATACCCGTGGTGCCACAGGCACAGTGTCTCGCACAATTACAGTCAACAGGCCTCCGAATCAGTCACCAGTTGCGGCAGTTGCTGCTAGCCCAGCAGTTGGCAGCGCCCCGCTTCTTGTTCAATTGAGTAGCGCTGGAACAGCCGATGCTGACGGAGCAATCAGTAGCTATGCTTGGAACTTCGGTAATGGGACTAACTCTACAAACCCCAATCCGAGCGCCATCTACAACACACCAGGCGTGTACTCGGTCTCTCTGACCGTGACCGACAACGACGGCGCTTCGGCCGTGAAGAGCACAACAGTTATGGTCAATCCGCCAAACATTGCGCCAGTGCCTGTCATTGTGGCCACACCGCTTACTGGAAGCGCACCACTAGTCGTTAGCGTTAACGGTGCAGGTTCATCCGACGCCGACGGCTCGGTAGTGAGTTATGCATGGAGCTTTGGTAACGGTCAGGTGGCCACAGGAGCTCTTGCCCAAACAACCTTTGTGGCTGCTGGAACCTATGTGGTGCGCCTTACCGTGGTTGATAATCGTGGGACTAGCCGAAACACCACGGTCACCATTGTTGCGGGAGCAGTCAACCAGCGTCCGATTGCGGTTCTATCGGCACTGCCCACCTCTGGGCCTGCCCCACTCTTGGTGCAACTCAGCGCAGCAGGTTCATCTGACCCTGATGGCTTAATCACCACCTACGCTTGGGACTTCGGAGATGGTCGGACCTCCACCGGCCTGCAGACTCAGGTGACCTACCCAACAGCGGGCACATACACCGTGACGCTCAAGCTGACTGATAATCGTGGAGGAACCACATCGGCCACCGAAACCGTGGTGGTCGACCCGACGGCGGCGGCCTCAGACCGGATCAAGCTTCAGTTCTTGGGCGGGGTGAACTACCTGTACGACGGCAAGACCCAAAATCAGAACCTGAAGATCACTCGCGATGTGTTTGGTATCCAAAGTGTCAAGGGAACCGCTCCTTATGCAGGACCAGGAAACTCAGCTGCCTCGGTCACAGTCAATATCAATCGGGTGGCTATCTTCAATGCCTTCTTGGGCACGGTCGTGATTGCTGATGCAGCCAACGGCATTAACAACATCAGCAGCTCGCTGTTTTTCACTCCACTCACAAGCCCTTCAGGTACTTCCGCCCGAGGAATGACCAACGGGACTTCGGCTGGACGCACCTATAACCTTTTGTTCACCATCGACGATCGAGCCTGACCTGTCGGGGGTTGGCAGTTGACAACAGGGCAGCAGTAATCGGGCAAGGGAGCAGGAGTATGTTGAAAGACGGAAATCGGCGGCTCAGAGCAGGGCGAGTAGGCGTTGCTCTGAGCACAGTCGGAATGGTTGCAATCCTTCTGACTGCCTGCTCGGTGACCCCGCCCGCTGGCGGCGGTGGTGGAGTAACAACTACTACCCCAGGTGGTGGGGGAGTGACCACAACAACCCCCGGTGGCGGTGGTAGCACAACCACTACCCTGCCAGGTGGGTCGACAACTCCTACTTTGGTATCTGGCCGGCAGCACACTTGCTCGCTTCGCCCAAACGCCACAGTGCGCTGCTGGGGAAATAACGCTCTGGGCCAACTTGGTAATGGAACAGCTACATCCTCTTCAGTTCCGGTTCAGGTCGCTGGACTCACTGGCGTTACAGCAATTGCTGCGGGCGGGTTTCATACCTGTGCGCTGCTGTCTACTCAGCAGGTCAGTTGCTGGGGAAACAACTCCTCTGGTCAGCTTGGAGACGGCAGCGAGACCAACAGTTCTGTTCCTGTAGAGGTTTATAGCCTGACTGGCGTGACTGGCATCGCAACTGGCGGAGACCACACATGTGCTGTGAAATCTACTGGCAAGGTCGCTTGCTGGGGAGACAACTTCAGTGGTCAACTCGGTACTGGAGCAAATACCTCTGCGCCCACCCCTCGAAGTGTGGCGGTGCTGGTTGGTGCCGTGACTGTTACTGCAGGAGAAGCTCATACGTGTGCACTTATTAACACCGGTGCTGTCTCTTGTTGGGGCGATAGCTTCAATGGTCAATTGGGCCGCGGGACCTTCTTGAATGAGAACGTAGCTGGACCTGTGGTTGGCCTGCTTAACGCAACTTCGGTAGTGGCCGGCGCCTCGTTTACATGTGCAAACCGCTCAACAGGCCTGCCCGTATGCTGGGGAGACAACAACTTTGGGCAGCTCGGCAATGGCGTGTATTTGCCGCCACCACCCGTAGAGGGAGACCCGGCACCCGAGCCACGGCTTGCTAATACCCCTCAGGATGTTGTTGGTTTAGCTTCGGTGAGCTCAATCGACGCAGGCGGAGAACACGCTTGTGGCATTGCAGGTGGCGGAGCTGCAGCCTGCTGGGGAAACAACGCAGACGGGCAATTAGGAGATGGCACTGCGGTGGCTAACTCAACCCCTCAGGCCGTGATTGGTTTGATTGGGCTTGCTCGGATTTCTGCAGGCGATAGTCACACCTGCGTGCTGAGGGCTAACGGCGCTGCGCTGTGCTGGGGTGCCAACTCCTACGGTCAACTCGGTACTGGAGATAACACTGCCTCACTAGAACCCGTTGCCGTAGTAGGGCTCTAGCAACTACTCGCTGGCTGAACTGCTGGGCTATGCGCTACATCCAGTAGTTCGGTGCCTCGGCGGTGATGGTGACGTCGTGCGGGTGTGCCTCACGTAGACCTGCGGGGCTCATGCGCACAAACTGTGCTCCTTGTTGCAACTCCACAATGGTGTGCGCCCCGCAGTAACCCATGGCAGAGCGCAGCCCCCCAACGAGTTGGTACAAGATCTTTTGAGCTTCGCCCTTATAGGGAACCCGTCCTTCGACTCCTTCGGGCACCACCTTTTCGGTTGACTCAACACCATCTTGAAAGTATCGGTCCTTCGAGAATGAGCGTGCACTCATCGCTCCCAAAGACCCCATGCCGCGGTACGTCTTGTAGCGCTCGCCCTTAGACAACACAATCTCTCCGGGGGTTTCGTCAGCTCCTGCAAGCAAACTGCCCACCATGATTACATCGGCCCCTGCTCCGATTGCCTTTGCAATGTCGCCAGAGAACCTGACTCCACCATCTGCAATCACTCCAACACCATGTGCCGCAGCAACGCTCGCGCACTCAAAGACTGCTGTCAGTTGCGGAACGCCAACGCCAGCAACAATTCTTGTGGTGCAGATCGAGCCTGGTCCAACACCAACCTTGATTGCGTCAGCGCCTGCATCAATTAGCGCGGCCGCCGCAGACCCCGTAGCGATGTTTCCGGCCGCAACTTCAATTGCCAGATTGGCCTTAATCTTTCGAACTACCTCAAGAACGCCAGCGGAATGCCCGTGCGCAGTGTCCACCACAATGAGGTCAACTCCGGCTTCTACAAGTGCCCGTGCCCGTTCGAGTGAGTCCTCACCAACTCCAACAGCGGCTGCACAGCGAAGTCGACCTTGGTCGTCTTTAGTCGCATTGGGGTACTTCAGCTTCTTGGAGATGTCCTTGACGGTGATAAGCCCTGTAATGCGGCCATCGGCATCAACCACTGGCAGTTTCTCTATCCGGTGACGCCCCAAAATCTCTTGAGCCTCTTCTAGGGTTGTTCCCTGTGCGGCAGTAATTAGCCCTTCAGAGGTCATGACCTCTGACACGGGTCGAGTTAGGTCATCTTCGAACCGCAGGTCTCGGTTGGTCAGAATGCCCACTAGTCGGTGAGTTTCGTCAACAATTGGAACACCAGAAATACGGAACTTGGCCATCAGTTCAAGGGCAGATCCGACTAGGTCATGAGGATGCAGTGTGACTGGATCAACAATCATTCCAGACTCAGATCGTTTGACCTTGTCTACCTCTACTACCTGATCCTCTATAGAAAGATTGCGATGGATTACTCCAAGGCCGCCTTCACGGGCGATCGCAATTGCGAGTCGCGCCTCAGTTACGGTGTCCATAGCAGCCGACATCAAGGGGATTGCTAGGCGGATTTTGGGAGTCAGCTGCGTGGCAGTTGAGACCTGCGACGGGATGACATCCGATGCGGCGGGCAGTAAACACACATCGTCAAAGGTAAGCCCCATTGGCCCAAACCGAGACAAGGGGTCGGTGTGGCTCCCCGTAGAGAGCGATGAGCCTGCCGGGACTTCATTTGGGGGCGTCATGGGCTGAGTCTAGTCACTTGCGCCCTAACGCTGTAAGGGAGCAGTAACGCTGCGACAGTGGTGTTGCGCCACTAAGTTGTTAATAGCGGCATCTGCTCGCAATCAGTTGAGGGAGTCTGCAATGCCAACATTAAGTTTTGAAGGTGAGACCAACGGCGAGATTTTGCTAAAGGTTCGCCGCTGGTTGGCCTCAATCGAGGGCACTGAGCAGGGTAATATCAGTGCCGTGCAGGCCGTCAGCCAAGGCGCTGAACTGACCAAAGAGGCCTTGCGAATCATTGCCACTTCGGCACCTGAGCCAATTGCTCAATCCGATGTGGTCAAAGGCCTGACCAACATGGGGTACAAGGTGACTGACGCTGCAAAAGATGCAGTGGTTGCGGGCCTTGACACGATCGAGGAATCAACCGGCGGCGGGGTTGTGCATCAAGCAACTAAGGCGGCTGGCAAGGTGGTATATCAGATGAACGCAACTATTGCCCGGCAACTGCTCCGCACTATCAAGAGTTGAGTTAGCAGCCCACCTTGGCAAGCCAGCGCTGGTCAGCAGCAATCTGTTGCGGCTAAATCTGTTGCGGCCAAATCTGCTCTGAGGTCTGACAGTTGCCGCAGAGCGCGTAGACTCCGACCTTTCCCAATTTGTTGAAGGTAGCTGTGGCAGAAATAGAGATCGGCATCGGCAAGTCTGGCCGCCGGGGGTACTCCCTCGATGAGGTGGCCATTTCGCCGAGCCGTCGCACCCGTGACGCAGATGAGGTAGAGACCTCTTGGCAAATTGACGCGTATCAGTTTGAGATTCCTGTGATTGCGGCACCACTAGACGGTGTGAGTAGCCCCGCGACAGCAATCGAGATGGGCCGACTCGGTGGCGCTGCGGCAGTCCATGCCGAGGGGCTCTGGTGTCGCTACCAAGACCCAACTGATGTGCTTGCCGAGATTGCAGAACTCACGACCCAACGCGCTAGTGGCCAGAGCGGCGAGACAGAGCGTATTGAGCGCATGCGCCAGATCTACTCTGCTGTAGTTCAGCCAGATCTGATTGCGCGTCGCGTCGCCGAAATTCGCGATGGGGGAGCCACTGTATGTATTGCGGTGACTCCAGCCTCAACCGAGTCGCTGCTTGCTCATATCGTGCGAGCCGAACCCGACCTGTTGGTCATTCACGGCACCGTCACCTCGGCAGAGCACCTGACTGACGGAGCGCACGAGCCACTCGACCTAAAGCACCTAGTGCGGCGACTCGAGGTTCCGGTGCTCGTGGGCGGTTGCGCTAGCTACCAAGCTGCGCTGCACTTAATGCGTACTGGCGCAGCGGGGGTGTTAGTCGGGGTGGGCCCTGGCCTTGCCTCAACCACCGGACGAGTCTTAGGTGTTGGCAACCCGCAGGCCACGGCCATTGCCGATGCTCGCGCAGCGCGTATGCGCCACTTGGACGAAACTGGCGTGTATGTGCACGTCATTGCCGACGGTGGCATGCGAACCGGCGGCGACATTGCCAAAGCCGTGGTGTGTGGAGCCGATGGCGTGATGCTGGGCTCCCCGCTTGCTCATGCCAGTGAAGCGCCTGCTGGTGGAGCGTTGTGGTCTCGCTCGAGTTATCACCACAAGCTGCCTCGCGGAAGCATGCGGCACATGGATGAGCTGGGCAGCCTGGAACAGATTTTGAACGGCCCAGCAGACCGTGCAGACGGCAAAACCAACCTGATGGGTGCCCTGCGAAAGTCAATGGCAGTAACTGGTTATGGCTCACTAAAAGAGTTCCAGAAGGCAGACCTTATGGTCATGAGCCCGCCCAGTGTTCGGCCGGGTGCTCAGTGATGCCGGGTGCAGATTCTTCGGCAGAATCTCTTGCTGAGAATATTGAACTAGCCGAAAAGTCTGATGACCTAGTGATGATCGACCCAACTGGGACTGACCACCGCCTCATCCCTGAGCTATCTCGCACCACCCCCGAGGAACGGGTTTTGGTAGTCGACTTTGGTGCCCAGTACTCGCAGCTCATTGCGCGGCGCGTGCGAGAGGCCAAGGTCTATTCAGAGATCGTGCCAAACACACTGACAGCCGCAGAGTTTGCAGCCCGCCGACCCAGCGCTATCATCTTGTCTGGCGGACCAAAGTCGGTACACGTAGAGGGTGCGCCAGTAATTGACCCAGCGGTGTACGAGCTTGGAATCCCAATTCTTGGCATCTGCTACGGGGCGCAACTTATTGCGCAACAGCTCGGTGGAACTGTTGGCAGAGGCGGATCGGGGGAGTACGGCCGAACCACCATGACTCGCAACGCCAACGCCGAGTCGGTTTTGCTCTCCGAGGAAGTTCCTCAGACCCAGGACGTCTGGATGAGTCACTTTGATGCTGTGGTCGAGGTACCCGAGGGGTTCCGCGCTACTGCGTCAACCCCAGGCGCTGAGGTGGCAGTACTTGAGCATCCAGGGCGCAAAATCTTTGGCGTGCAGTATCACCCCGAGGTAGTTCATACCCCGCTCGGCCAACAACTACTTGAACGGTTCTTGCATCACATTGTTGGTTTGTCCTCTGAGTGGACAATGGAGAACTTCGTCGAAACCTCGGTTGCGGCCATACGGGCCCAAGTAGGAACGGGCCGGGCAATCTGTGGCCTGTCTGGCGGAGTTGATTCTGCAGTCGCTGCAGCCTTGGTTCATAAAGCCATTGGCTCAAAACTTACCTGCGTGTTTGTAGACACCGGCCTAATGCGAAAAAATGAGGGCGAGCAAGTCGTCGAGACGTTCCATCGTCATCAGGGCATAGAACTGATTCATGTGCGATCAGCCAGTCGCTTTTTCGAAAAGCTTGTCGGACTCACTGACCCAGAAGAAAAGCGTAAAGCAATCGGCGAACTCTTTATTCGAGTTTTCGAAGATGCTCGCGGTGGTATCACCGACGCGCAGTTCTTAGTGCAAGGCACCTTGTACCCAGATGTCATTGAGTCGGGCACGGCCCATGCGGCAACCATTAAGAGTCATCACAATGTTGGTGGACTTCCCGATGACCTGGACTTTGACCTAGTTGAACCTTTGCGTTCGCTGTTTAAAGACGAGGTACGGGCAGTAGGTTCAGAACTTGGCCTGCCGGATGAGATTGTGTGGCGGCAGCCGTTCCCAGGACCAGGGCTTGGCGTGCGAATCATTGGCGAGGTCACACCTGACAAAGTTGCGGTGCTCCAAGAAGCCGATGCGATTGTGCGAGAAGAGCTTCGCCTAGCCGGTCTGGAGCGAGAAATCTGGCAGTCGTTTGCTGTGCTTCCAGACATTCGAACCGTTGGAGTGATGGGCGATGAGCGTACCTATGGCTATCCGGTGATTATTCGGGCCGTGACTAGCGAGGATGCCATGACTGCTGATTGGGCTCGAATCCCCTATGAGGTGCTGGAAAAGATGGCCTCTCGGATTATTAACGAAGTTCCAGGGGTCAACCGAGTGGCCTATGACATCACCTCAAAGCCCCCCGGCACTATCGAATGGGAATAGCACAGCATGGGAATAGCACAGCATGGGAATAGCACAGAATGGGAATATGTCATTCTGTAAGTTTCTGTAGGCAAACTGAAATGGTTTTGTAACATTTCTTTAATCGTGATCTACTAGCGGCAATGATTCTTTCCCGCTTGCGTTTCTTACTTGTGTTCGGCTTTCGCCGAGCAGCCACGGTTGTGCTCGCCGTTGTGGTGATGGTGGGTTTAGCCACTTCAAGTAGCAACGTTGCTGCTCAAACCGTTGACGGTCTGCGTGAAAAGGCAGCCAAGGTTGCAGTCGAGCTGAACACATTGCAAGAAGAATCTGATCGGCTCAACGAGGAGTATCTGCAGACACAAGAACAAGTTTCGGGGTTGCAAAAAGAGCAGAGTGCTAACGCTCAGGCCGTGGCTGAGGCCCAAGCACGCCTTCAGCTGAGCCACCAGCAGGCAACGGGGTATCTCGTCGAGGCCTATGTGGGTGCCGGAGTACAAAACCAATCTGCCTTTGGAAAGGCTAATCCCAACGAGGCAGTAAATCAGCAGGTGTTGCTTGAGCTACTTCAAGGCGATCGGGTGCAACTTGCAGATGCTATTACCGCTGATCAGCAAGACCTTGAAGCCAAGACTCTGCAACTGAAAAACTCGGGAACTCAGCTAGAGGCTCGCAAGTCTCAGCAGAAAAAGGTTGTCAGTCAGCTCGACTCGAGCGTGACCCGACAACAACTGCTGCTCACTAGCACCAAGGGTGAACTGCGCGCTGCAGTAGAAGCTGAACAGCAGCGCACAGCTGCTGCCGCGTCTGCTGCCGCGGCAGCTGCTCAGGCCCAACGAACGGCCGCTCAAGCAGTTGCTCCCGCTGCCAATGCCGCTGCAACCCCATCAGCCGGTGCTGCGACTGCTGCAGTTGCCCCATCGCCAGCCAGTTCGCCTTCGCCAAGGCCCGCTGCCCAACCCACTCAAGATCCGCTGCCGGCCTCGGCACCTAATTCTGCTGCGAATGCTGCAATTGCCGCTGCGCAATCACGGTTGGGGACCCCCTACCGCTACGGCGGTTCCTCCCCAGGCGGCTTTGATTGCTCGGGCCTGATGGTGTGGTCTTGGGCTCAGGCAGGAGTGTCGCTGCCGCGCACTTCGGGCGCTCAACGCGCTGCAAGTCAGCGAATCACCAGAGAACAACTTCAGCCCGGAGATTTTGTCTTTTATGGCAACCCTGTCGGGCATATGGGTATGTATCTCGGCGGCGGTCAGATGATTCACTCCCCGCATACTGGCGACGTGGTCAAAATCTCTCCCATTGACCGCATTGGTGGATCAGTCAGCTACGGCCGGGTGGGCTAACTGAAGGTTCGCTAGGTTCTGTGTATGACTTCAGATCCGCTTAACGATTTCACCAAAGAAGAGTTCAGTTTCGCAGGTACTTCACGGCAGGTATACCGAGCTGGTCAAGGCACAGCAGTCATTGTGATGGCAGAGATTCCTGGTATCACGCCACGGGTGGCAGACTTTGCTCGTCGCGTCATCGCTCGGGGTCACACGGTGTTTATGCCCGTGCTCTTTGGCAAGCCCGGGGCCGAACCAAAGGCAGCGGGCATAATTTCGACATTGGCCCCAGCTTGTGTTTCGAAAGAATTCAAAGCTTTTGCCTTTCAGTCCACTCCGCCAGCAATTGACTGGCTTCGGGCGCTTGCTCGTCATGCCCATGAGCAGTGCGGTGGCCCCGGGGTAGGTGCAGTAGGAATGTGCTTTACCGGCGGGTTTGCATTGGCAATGTCTACAGACCCCACGATGCTGGCACCGGTGCTATCTCAGCCTTCGTTGCCGCTGCCCTTTGGCAAAAGGCGGCGCGCTGATTTGGGCTGCTCACCAGCCGATCTGGCAAAGGTGATTGAACGCACTCAAAAAGACGACCTCTGCGTACTCGGACTTCGTTTTACTGGCGACCGTGTCGTACCGGCTGAGCGCTTTGCCTCGCTCTCTGAGCAGCTCGGCGACAGTTTTATTGGAGTCGAACTGGACTCCTCAAAAGGCAATGCGTGGGGACATAAGTCTGCAGCCCATTCAGTGTTGACAGAAGACCTGGTAGATGAGCCGGGCCAACCAACTCAGGCAGCATTGATCCAGGTGCTGGACTTTTTGGATCAACGTCTAGCTGGTTAGCTCCGAGCTCTGAGTAAACAAACCTGAACTTCTGTAGGCACACGGTTGCAGAGGCGTGCATTCGGTGTCTTCGCTCGCAACTATGGTTTCTGAGATGTCGCCTGATCGCCTGCTCGCTGGGCTCAATCCAGCACAATTAGAGGCTGTCACCCACGTGGATGGCCCCTTGCTGGTCATAGCTGGGGCCGGATCAGGAAAAACCCGAGTGCTTACGCACCGGATTGCGCACCTAATCGAGCAGCATCAGGTGTCTCCACAGCAGATTTTGGCAATCACGTTTACGAATAAGGCTGCCCACGAAATGCGCGACCGGATCGGCCGACTCATCGGTCCCGTGGCGCAAAAAATGTGGATCTCAACCTTTCACTCTGCCTGTGTTCGCATCCTTCGTCGCGACGCGCAGTTGTTGGGTTACCCGTCTGCGTTCACTATCTACGACCAAGCAGATGCGGTGCGCCTGACTAGCTATGTTCTGCGCGACCTCAATATTGATACCAAAAGGTTTCCCCCCCGAGCGGTGCACGCAGCAATTTCTGCAGCCAAAAACGAGGGTCATAGCTTGGCGTCATTTACTGAGCAGGCCTCTGCAATCTACGATTCTAAGATTGCCGAGGTCTTTGCCGAGTACCAGCTTCGACTCCTGCGATCCGGAGCTATGGATTTTGATGATCTGCTCTGTGTAGCTGTAGAGCTACTTCGCACACAACCTCAGGTTCTGGCCTCGTATCAGCAGCGCTTCCGCCACGTCTTAGTTGACGAATTCCAAGACACAAACAGTGTGCAAAATGAGTTGGTCATGCTGCTCGGCAAACAGCACAGAAACGTCTGCGTGGTAGGAGACACCGATCAGTCGGTCTACGGATTCCGGGGGGCAGATATGCGCAATCTGCTTGAGTTTGAGACAGCCTTTCCAGACTCGACCGTGGTAGTGCTTGAACAGAACTACCGCTCGACCCAAACCATCTTGGATGCAGCAAATGCGGTGATTGCTCACAATCTGGCACGTAAGCCCAAAGATTTGTGGACCCAAACGGGTTCCGGAGACAAAATCACTAAGTTTCAGGGTGAAGACGAGGTCGATGAGGCGCAGTGGCTCTGCAGAGAACTCACTCGCCTGCATGGCGACGGCGACCAGCGATGGTCAGACATGGCGGTGTTCTATCGCACCAATGCGCAAAGTCGCGTTCTAGAAGAGCAGTTTCTGCGGGGGGGCATTCCATACAAGGTTGTTGGCGGTACCCGCTTCTATGACCGGCGAGAAATCAAAGACGTCATGGCATATTTGCGGGCCGTAGTGAACGCCACCGATGAGGTCAGCGTTAAGAGAGTTTTGAACGTTCCTAAACGAGGCATCGGTGATCAGACAGTTGGGCGGCTCGATGCCTACGCGCGCTCACATGGCCTGAGCTTCATAGATGCCTTGCGCAACTTCGACGCTGCGGGGGTCTCGCCGCGATCTTCCCGCGGCATTGAGTCATTCTTGAGTTTGCTCGATGACCTTGCGGCAGAGCTTGCCGCTGGGCCTGCGGCATTGCTCGACTCCATCCTGAGCCGTTCAGGCTATGTTGCAGAGCTCGAGGCCGATCGGTCTGTCGAGAATGACTCACGAATTGAAAACCTGGCAGAACTAGTTGGCATGGCCCGTGAGTATCAGACTGTGGACGCGTTTTTAGAGCAGGTCTCGTTGGTTGCAGACACTGATCAACTGCCAGACCCCGAGGACCCCTCAGAGACCGGCGTTGTCATGATGACGATGCACGCTGCAAAGGGTTTGGAGTTTCCGGTGGTATTTATTGTGGGGGTTGAAGAGGGAGTGTTTCCGCATATGCGTGCGCTCACCGACCCTGCAGAACTCGAAGAAGAGCGGCGCCTGTGTTACGTCGGGATTACTCGTGCTCGTCAGAAACTTTATATCTCGCATGCTTGGTGCCGGACGCTGTATGGCAGCACTCAATACAACCCGCCGAGCAGGTTTGTAACCGAGATTCCTAGCGGTCTGATTGAAGAGTCAAACTCGAGTAGAACTCGACAAGACCAAAGCCGAGGTGGAAGGTCTTCTAGCTGGGAGTCCACCTCTTGGTCGGCTACTAGCTCCGGTTCTAAGAGCACACCAAAGTCATTGCAGTCAAAGCCACCCTCACCCACACAGGCTCATGAACTGAACTTTAAAGTCGGTGACGACGTGAGGCACAACGTATGGGGCGAAGGCGTGATTCTGCTGGTCGAGGGGTCGGGCGATAAGGCCGAGGCCGTTGTGCATTTTGGTTCAGTTGGAGAAAAGCGGCTGCTGTTATCTTGGGCGCCATTGGAGAAAGCATGACGATATCCCGCTCATTTCTTGGCCGAGCAGACTTAGCGCTTCGGCGTTCCGGCACTCTTGCTGACCTGATGATGCGTTTGGCTGAAATGCATGGAGACAATCTCTTCGTTACAGAAGAAGACGAAACTGGCCTGTCTCGCAGGATTACCTTTGCGCAAGCCGCTGAACAGGTGGCCGCTTGGTCGCGAGCGGTTCGTAGTTTGAGCGACCCGGGGCGACCTGTAGTGGTTGCAACCTCAAATGGCATTGACCAGTTCATGTTGTGTCTAGCGGTCTCTGCCGCCGGAGGCCTGCCTGCTCCGGTTAACCCTCAAATGTCGCAGTCCGAGGTGGCTCATGTGATTGCAGACTCAGGGGCAACTCTGGTTATCCGCCACCCCGATGACTTGCCAGTGGTAGAGGGAAGCACCCTTTTGGCCACACCGGCGCCGCAAGACGTTGCTGCATTATTTTATACCTCTGGCACTACTGGCAAACCCAAGGGTGCAGAACTCACTCATAAGGCACTCGTGGGTCAAGTCTCGCTTTTCGCAATGTGGCCGTTCGTTATGCGTCACGACGAACTTGTGATGGCCTTGCCGGTTGCACACATCATGGGTTTTGTTGCCCTGATGGGCCCTGCGGTTGCCGGAATCCCCGTCTACTTTATGCAACGATTCTCGCCTCGCCGCACCTTGCAGATTATTGAACATCGCAGATGTTCGGCATTTATTGGTGTTCCAGCGATGTACCGCACATTGTTCGAGGCCGGCGCGGCCGAGGCCGACCTGAGTTCGGTTCGAGTCTGGGTCAGCGGCGCCGATGTGATGCCATCTGATCTTGCACTGAAGTTCAAATCATTTGGCGCCTCGGCATCTCTTCCGTTCATTGGGCCACTTGGCGAAGCTGCCTTTGTAGAGGGCTATGGCATGGTCGAGGTAGGCGGCAACGTTGCAACCAAACTCTCTCCACCCTTGCTGCCGATTGGTCTTGGCGATTCGCTCGGTCTTTCTATGCCTGGCTGGCGCTTCAAGGTGACTGATCGCTCGGGCAGGGGGGTGTTGCCCGGGCAAGTGGGGGAGTTGCGACTCAAAGGCCCGGGTGTGCTCAAGGGGTATTGGGGCGACCCCAAAGCAAGTAGCGATGCACTCACCGAGGACGGCTGGTTGCTTACGGGTGACCTTGTGCGCTCGGGGCCGTTTGGAACAGTCATGTTTCATGGCCGGGCAAAGGCAGTTATCAAGTCTGGCGGCTACTCGGTCTACCCCTTAGAGGTAGAGGCCGATATTGAGGAGCATCCAGATGTGCTCGAGGCAGCCGTGGTGGGCATTCCCGATGCAAAGCTCGGTCAGATCCCAGTGGCCGCAGTTCGGCTAAGGCCCAAAGCGAAGGTCACTCCCCAAGAGCTAGTGGTGTGGGCTGGCGTTCGCATGGCCCAGTACAAAGCGCCTCGCCGCATACTGATTGTGGATGAGCTTCCACGCACTGGTACTCGCAAGATTCAGCGCGATTCCCTGCTACCACTCTTCTCTGATTGAACTAGCTGCTATGGCTGATGCAGATCTGCCTGAACTAGCCGCCATCGTTGCTAGTGATGTTGTCGTCTGGCCGCAGATCGATAGTTAGGTTTCCCTCTTTATTAATTTTCCAGGAGTACTGATCAAGGCCTGCACCATTGGCTGGAAACGTAAGTTTGCGGCATAGCTGGCCTTGCTCGCGCTCGGCGCCAGTTGCTGCAGAGCGTTCTTCAAACAACTCTCGTTTGGTTGACCAGACCAGAAAGCAGTTTTCGGGAGCACCCGGTGCCGCTGCGTCAAAGGCAACCCATCGAATTGTGGGATCAGTCCCAAAGTGATTCACCGCAATTGGCCGCTGTTGACCTCGGCCAGAGACATCGCTAAAGAGCAGCGGTCCCTGAGTGTTGATCTGCGTGGAGAGTCGCACTGCATTGCCGGCATCAAAGACGTCATCACCTAAGCGAAGCTGCGTGGCTGTTTCATTCCCGCCAGCTAATGCAAGCATGCCCCAAGCAAGCCCAATAGCAATCACAACCGCAAGTACCCCAAGGCTGACTGCGATGAGTTGTTTCCTACCTGAGCGACGTTCTACTGGCATGAGTGGGCATCATTCTGCCCGCTTTGGGCGCAAATTGCAGTTCGTATCGAGCAGAGATTTTGTTCTCGATATGAGATCACGCGCAATTGGCGTTTAGTATCCCTCGCCGGGTGCCTGACTCTAGGTTATGCACCCTCGAGTAGCGCACCGGCGTTACTCGGCGGGCCGATGGCCGAGCAGAAAGGCACACGAGGGTGGACCTCTTCGAGTACCAAGGAAAACAATTCTTTGCTTCTTTCGACATTCCAGTATCGAAGGGCGAGGCAGTAACCACTGTGGAGGATGCTGTTGCCGCTGCTGGCCGCATTGGCGAGTACCCCGTCGTTATTAAGGCGCAAGTGCAAGTAGGTGGCCGAGGTAAGGCCGGCGGAATCAAGCTTGCTAACACCGCTGATGAAGTACGCGAGTACGCCACAAACATTTTAGGTATGGACATCAAGGGCCACACCGTCAATGTGGTCTGGATTGAAGTGGCGTCTGATATTGCCGAGGAGTACTACGCCAGTTTCACCCTCGACCGTTCTGCAAAGAAGCATCTTGGCATGCTGTCGGCAGAAGGCGGAGTAGAGATCGAGGCAGTGGCCGAGGAAAATCCTGACGCCATCGCAAAGATTTGGATCGATCCAGTTGACGGCCTTGACGAGCCAACAGCCCGAGCATGGGTTCAGGCAGCAAACCTAAACCCCGCAGCCGAGGACGGTGCCGTTCAGATCTTGCTGAAGCTGTATCGGGCATACACCGAAGGTGATGCCGATCTTGCAGAGATCAACCCGCTCATCTTGAAACCCACTGGTGAAGTGCATGCACTTGATGCCAAGGTGACTCTGGATGACAACGCCATATACCGCCACGAGTGGGCTGAGTATGAGGCAACTCAAGAGCGTGACTCCCGTGAGCAGGCAGCGCATGAAAAGGGCCTGCAGTACGTGGGCCTTGACGGCTCGGTAGGCATCATTGCCAATGGTGCTGGACTGGCAATGAGCACCCTTGATGTGGTGAATCAGGCCGGTGGCAAGCCAGCAAACTTCCTTGATATTGGTGGCGGCGCAAACGCCGACGTAATGGCCGGAGCGCTTGAAGTAATCAATAACGACCCAGCGGTCAAGGCAATCTTCATCAATATCTTTGGCGGCATTACTCGCGGTGAAGAAGTAGCCAACGGCATTATCGAGGCGCTCGGTCGGGTCAGTATCAACTCACCCATCGTGATTCGCCTTGATGGCACCAACGCCGAAGAGGGCAGAGCAATTCTTGCCCCTCACCTATCCGATCAACTGCAAATGCAGCCGACAATGCTTGAGGCAGCCAGCAAAGCTGTTGAGCTCGCCGCAAGCCGCTGACTGCAGCCCCAAACGAGCTACAGCCCCAAAGAATAGCTACAGCCCATAACAAGAAGGTCAAAATCAGATGAGCATCTTTGTAGATGAAAACACCAAAGTCCTGTATCAGGGACTGACCGGAAGCCAAGGCCGCTATTACGGGCTCTTGAATCGCGAATACGGCACACAAGTTGTGGCCGGAACTAACCCTAAAAAGGCTGGCGAGAATGTTGATGGCATTCCAATCTTTGCCTCAGTCACAGATGCAGTAGCCCAAACTGGCGCCACTGCTAGCTGCATCTTCATTCCTGCCGCTGGTGTGCGCGCTGCCATCATGGAAGCCGCAGAGGGCGGCATTGAGTTCATCGTGTGCATCACAGAGGGTGTGCCTGCTCAAGATGAGGCTTGGTTCTTCAATAAGCTCAAGCGCGACTTCCCAGGCGTGCAACTGCTAGGTCCAAACTGCCCCGGCATTATTAGCCCCGGAAAATGCAATATCGGAATCACCGCTGGTCACATTGCCAAAAACCCTGAGCCGGGCGCCAAAAATGTTGGCATCGTAAGCCGTTCAGGAACCTTGACCTATCAGGCCCTCTATGAACTGCAGTCGCAGAACATCGGTGTGACTACATGTGTAGGCATTGGTGGCGACCCAGTACCTGGCACCAGCTTTATTGACTGCCTTGAGCGATTCGAGGCAGATGATGAGACCACGGCGGTCATGATGATCGGCGAGATCGGTGGTTCCGCAGAAGAAGAGGCCGCTGAGTTCATCTCTTCACAGATGACAAAGCCCGTGGTTGGTTACATCGCAGGGCAGACTGCTCCGCCTGGAAAGAAGATGGGCCACGCTGGCGCCATTGTCTCTGGCGGTAAGGGTACTGCTGCAGCCAAAATGGATGCCATGAAGGCCGCCGGAGTGAGCGTTGGGGCAAACCCAACCGAGGCCGGCTTGTTAATGGTCGACGTAGTTAAGGGCCTGTAGGGCACGAAAACAAACTGCGCTAGCTGACTAGCCAATCTGTTAGTAGCCGCTTCGCTGGCTGCTAACAGATTTGACCCGGTCAGTAGGCTGATAGTTTCAGCACATATGCGACTTGCCGTACTCGCCTCTGGGAGCGGGACCCTTCTTGATGCTATGGCTACTGCCGGGCTGCCAATCGACCTAGTGATGGTTGATCGCCATTGCTTAGTTGAGCAGGTAGCAGCAGACCATTCGCTGCCTTGCGCACTCATTGAGCGTACAGACTTTTCGGCAACCTTTAACCGTGAACGATTCACCGATCAGGTGTTGGACCGACTCAGCATCGATCGCATAGATCTTGTAGCAATGGCCGGCTGGGGAACGATTCTGTCGGCGGCAGCGTTTCAGGCATTCCCGGACCGCATCTTAAATACGCACCCATCGCTGCTACCGGCGTTTCCTGGATGGAACGCAGTAGAAGCAACCTTGGCATACGGGGCGAAGGTGACCGGATGCACGGTTCATGTTGCCACCGAGGAAGTCGACACTGGGCCGATTCTTGCCCAAGAAGCAGTACCGGTTCTTTTGGGCGATAACCAAACAACTCTTCATGAGCGCATCAAAGCTGTAGAGCGTCGTCTATATGTAGCCACAATTCGTGCAATTCTTCAACGAGAGCGAGTGTCATGACTGAACCCACTAAACCCCGTGCTTTGTTGTCGGCCTATGACAAAACCGGGATGGTTGAATTTGGTCGTGCACTGATCGAACTCGGCTGGGAACTCGTATCTTCTGGCGGTACTGCGCGGGTACTAGCCGAGGCTGGACTTGAAGTGATTCCAACTGAGCAGGTAACTGGGTTTCCAGAGATGCTCGGGCACCGCGTGGTCACCTTGCATCCCGCAATTCACGGCGGCATTCTGGCCGACCGCACTGACCCCACGCACTTAGCCGACATGGACAGGTACTCGGTGACTGCCATTGATTTAGTGGCGGTAAATCTGTACCCGTTTAGTTCGGACCCGTCGATTGAACTGATTGATATTGGCGGCCCGGCAATGGTACGAGGTGCGGCCAAGAACCACTCGCAAGTTTCCGTCTTGGTTGACCCTGCTGACTACGAGATTGTGTTGAGCGAGTTGCGATCTGTAGGTGAAGTCACCGAGGTCACCCGACGCCGTCTTGCTAGAGATGCCTTTGCGCACACTGCTGCATATGATGCAGCAATCGTTGCTTGGTTCGACGCTCAAGGTGCTGGGGACCTACCCGAGTCAGGGCCATTGCCAAAGACGCTGCACCTGTCTGCAACGCGAACTCAAGAACTTCGCTACGGCGAGAATCCGCATCAGATGGGAGCGCGCTATTCATTCCCGGGTGGCGGTTGCTGGGATGTTGCCGAACAACTCGGCGGCAAAGAGATGTCGTATCTGAATATGTACGACGCAGATGCAGCCTGGAGGCTGGTGGGCTCGCTAGGAGAGCTTCCAGCCGCAGTAGTTATCAAACATGCAAACGCGTGCGGCGCAGCAGTAGATGCAGATATCACTTCTGCATATATCCGCGCCCACGAGGGTGACCCAACCTCTGCGTTTGGCGGCATCGTGGCTGTCAACAGAGTGGTTCCTATTGCCCTAGCCCAGGCTCTTGCTCCGGTGTTCACCGAAGTGATTATTGCTCCGGGCTATGAGCCAGGCGCTCTTGAAGTATTGCTTCGTAAGAAGAATCTACGGGTGCTCACTGCGCCGCCTTTAGTAGTACCAGCACTAGATATTCGCTCCATTGCTGGCGGGTTATTGGTGCAAACAGCTGATCAAGTATCGCTTGACCGTGGAGCTTGGACTGTGGTCACCAATCGCCAGCCCACAGAGTCTGAGTGGAACGATTTGGAACTGGCCTGGAGGCTTGTGGCGCGTGTCAGCTCGAATACCATTGTGTTAGTCAAAGATGGCCAAGCAGTTGGCATTGGTGCTGGTCAACAAAACCGCCGCGATGCCGGCCGCATTGCAGCCACAAAGGCAGAGGGCAGAGCCATTGGTGGGGCCTGTGCCTCGGATGCTTTCTTCCCATTCCGTGACGGCCTTGATGCAGCTGCAGAAGCCGGAGCGACTGCCGTCATCCAGCCGGGCGGGTCAATCCGAGACGAAGAAGTCATTGCAGCAGCTAACGAGGCTGGTATGGCCATGGTGTTTACTTCAGAACGTCACTTCAAGCACTGAGCTAGCCGAAACACTGAGTTAGCTGAAGAATAAGTACTCAGACATTGCGATGCTTCTGAGTTTGGACATATCAAACACCGTGTCCACGCTGTCGAGCATCACGGTCAGATTCTCTAGGTCTCCATTATGGAAAGCCTCTATGTCTGACACGATTTCTTCAGATTCCCAACTCTCTACAACGATCCCATCTAGGGGGGGCGCACCGCTGCCGACTGGATGCACCACGGTGTTTCTTACGTAGCGAAGCCGTGGTTGTAACTGCTCAGACATTGGCGACTGGTGGCCATACCAAAACTCTCTAAAGGTGCGCTCATCAAGTGCCGGGTTGCGGTGCACAAGTGCCAAAGTCACCAAACCCGGGGAGCGCTCGCCAGCAGCCCAATCCCGCGTGCTGCCTCGCCGCTGACCAAACTCTGAATATACCGACTCGGTTACAAGGTAGCCATCGCATCGCTCGCCGAGCCCAGAAAGTATGAGTTCGAGCGCAGCTGAGTCATCGTGGTTGGCAATCCACATTGAGATTGCTGCGCGCGTTGGAAGTTCGGACCCCGGACACGGCATGGGCCCTGCAATGGCAATCCGGTCATCGCAGAGATGCACCGAAATCTGGCTGGCACCTGCGGCAGTCAGTTTTGGCACGAGTTGATCAATGACTTGGGTGCGCAACTCGGCGCCATCGCGAGATGCGCGTTCTCTAATCAGGTAGATCAGCTTTTCCATATGGTGCTTACTTCGCTTTCTCTTTAGCGGCGAGTTCTTTGCGGCGGGCAAGCCATGCACCTACCACTACGCCAAACTTCTCGGGGTTATAAACATCTTCTTCGTAGGACCATTTGCCATTGCCTGCGTAATGCAGCACGGTCAGATTGTATTCCTGATGGATTGACCCGTCACCGGGGTCTTCGAGCCGGTTCCATACTTGGCAGATCACCCAACCGCGTTCCTCATCCACTACGAACCACTCAATTGGGAATGAAGTGAAGGCGCTGTTTGGCCACTCGGTCATGGTTGATTGGATCCACTCATGGATTGCAGCACGACCCTCGAATCGACCATAGAGATGCTCTACGTAGACGGCATTCTGGGTAAAGCAATCAGACCAGCAGGTCCAATCTTGACTTTGGCCCGCTTGCTGAGCGGCAGTTTGGTAATGCTCGAATGCCTCGGTGATCTCTTGGCGAGAGAAAGTTCCCATGGCCTTATCCTGCCACTCGTGGCCAGCTCACACCGGCCATGAGAAGCAAATCAAGAGTGGGTCGAAGCGGAAGACCTATCACCGTGGTCGGGTCGCCGTCTATATGTTCTACAAAGGCCCCGCCGATTCCCTGAAGCGCATATGAGCCTGCTTTGTCTGTTGGCTCGCCAGTGCTCACGTACCAGCTCAATTCGCCAGGTTGAGCCGGAATCATGGTGACAAGTGCCGTGTGCACAGTGACTTTCTGAAACCGCCCGATGGGTGCACTTTGTAACTCTCTATTCGGTCCAATCACTGCAACGGCAGTCATGACGCAATGAGTTTTGCCGGCCAATTCCTGCAGCATCTGTAGGGCTTCTGCCGCATCTGAGGGCTTACCAAAAATCCTCTGACCCAGAACCACTGCCGTATCTGCCGCAATGACCGCAAAGTCTTGATAACCCGGTGCCACGGCAAGTGCTTTTTCTAACGCAAGCCGAGCCACATAGTCCTTGGGGTCTTCGCTAGATAGTTGAGACTCATCCAAATCTGCGGGCACCACAGTTGCGCTAATTCCAACTCGGTTCAGCAGCTCCAACCGGCGCGGAGAGCCAGAGGCCAGAACTACTGGTACGGACCTAGCCACCAGAAACCAACTGTTCTGCGCCACGAGGTAGTTGCACCGTTGCATCTGGGTTTTCTAGCCAGCCCTCGGGTAGGGCCACTCGTTTCAGTGCATTTGAATGACTCCGCACAATCCGTTCTGCACCCTCTGGTGCTTCTAGGCTTGGGTCAAGATGGTCTAACAACTCGTAAATCTCTGAAGCAGTTGCAACCTGGCCTGCTGCGGCCCGCACAGCGCTTCCTACGGCATAGCCCTTGAGGTACCAAGCCAAGTGTTTGCGAAAGTGAGCCAAACGTTCCTCGCCGTCTTGCCATTCAAGAATCAATTCAAGGTGCTGGCGAATAACCTGTGCTACCTCGCCCAAGTTTGGCGGACCAGGGATTGGCTGTCCGGTAAACGCTGCTGCCAACTCACGAAACAGCCAAGGCCTGCCCAAACATCCGCGCCCAATTACTACGCCATCGCAACCCGTGTTTGCCATCATGCGTAACGCGTCTTGAGCAGAAAAAATGTCTCCGTTGCCAAGTACCGGAATGCTCTGAGTGTGAGCTTTTAGCTCTGCTATCCGACCCCAGTGAGCCGATGGCGCATAGTGCTGCAAGGCAGTTCGGGCGTGCAGAGCAACTGCAGCCACGCCTTCTTCCTCGCCAATACGAGCTGTTTCAAGAAAGGTCAGGTGATCCTCGTCAATGCCCAGCCGAAACTTGATTGTCACTGGCACTTTGCCGCCTGATTCTGCTGCAGCCGCGGCGACTGCAGAGCGAATTACCTCTCGAAGGAGTTTGCGCTTGTAGGGAAGTGCGGCGCCTCCGCCGTTACGAGTGACTTTGGCAGCAGGGCAACCAAAGTTCATGTCGATATGGTCCACCCGGTTTTCTGAAAGCAGCCGTCGAACCGCCTCACCGAGGGTCAGCGGATCAGTTCCGTAGAGTTGAAGCGAGCGCAGCTTTTCGGACGGGTGAAACCGGGTGAGCTCCCAAGAGCTTGCATGCCCTTCGAGTAGCGCCCGAGCTGTCACCATCTGATTCACAAACATTGCGCCGCCGAATGACGCACACAACACCCGAAACGGCGCATCTGTTACCCCTGCCATGGGAGCAAGCACTACCGGTAGGTCAAGCTGAATGGGGCCAATAGAAAGCCCAGGTTGCTCGGCGGTAGTCGATTCCAAACTTCTGGGATCTGCGCTGTCGAAGGGATTCACTACCCCCTAGCATGACTCGTGTGCATACCAAGAATACAACCGAGTAACAACAAGACGAGTTCTGAAAGTGATGTACGCCGATGCTGAATAGTGATCACCTTGCGGGGCTACTCCATCAGGAGTCTGAGCTGTTTGAACAAATCCACCCCCGATCAATTCAGCTTCATGAGCGTGCGATAGGGCCGCTTATAGCTGGCGTGCCCATGAACTGGATGTCTCGTTGGCCGGGCAAGGTGCCAATCTTTGCCGAGCATGCAACTGGTGCGCATCTACAAGACGTGGATGGCAACTCCTATGTTGACTTCTGCCTTGGAGACACGGGTGCAATGACTGGCCATTCGCCGCCGGCAACAGTTGCAGCGCTCAGCAAACAGGCTGCCCGCGGTATTACCACGATGCTGCCTACCGAAGATTCCATCTGGGCTGCAGAGGAACTTGTGCGACGCTTTGGCTTGCCACACTGGCAGATCACCATGACTGCTACTGATGCCAACCGATTTGTGATTCGCATGGCGCGTCATGTCACTGGCCGCCAGCGTATTTTGGTAATGAACTGGTGTTATCACGGCACTGTTGATGAGGCCCTGTGGGTGCTTGACGACCAAGGCGACATAGTGCCTCGTCCTGGCAACGTTGGCCCGCTTAATGCAACTCGAGATGCTGTTGCCGTAGTCGAGTTCAACGACTTGGTTGCGCTCGAAGCCGAGTTGGCGGTTGGGGATGTGGCAATGGTGCTTGCAGAGCCAGCGCTGACAAACATTGGCATTGTCTTGCCCGATGCCGGTTATCACGAAGAGTTACGAAGACTGACTCGACAGTACGGAACGTTGTTGTGCATCGATGAGACTCACACCATTTGTGTAGGCCCGGGTGGTGCAACTGCTGAGTGGGGACTCGAGCCGGATTTATTCACCATTGGCAAGCCCCTTGCAGGTGGGGTTCCCATCGGTGCGTTCGGAATGACTACCGAACTTGCTGTACGCCTTGCAGAACCTGTCTTTGGTGAACTCTCGGACGTCTCCGGCATTGGCGGCACTTTGTCTGGCAATGCCCTAGCCATTGCTGCATTGCGAGCAACACTGGCAACTCGGCTGCTGCCAGCAGACTTTGACCGCATGATTCCGCTAGCCACGCGATGGGTGCAAGGTGCTGCTCAGGCAATTTCTGCAGCAGGTTTGGACTGGCATGTGCAACAACTCGGGTGCCGCGCCGAGTACTGGTTCTGCCCTCCTCCACACAATGGTGGGCAGGCTGCCGCCGCACTAGATGGCAACCTCGAGGCGTTCCTTCATCTGTATGCACTAAACCGCGGAGTATTGCTCACCCCCTTTCACAACATGGCGTTGATGTCACCAGATACCACCGAGGCAGACGTTGACGCCCACACCGAGGTATTTACTGCAGCAGTAGCGCAGCTTGTTGAGCGCTGACAGGAACTGACGATGACTGGGGTTGGGTCATAACCCCGAGAGCGCAAATCGAGAGGTCCCATTTGTTGCGCTGTGGCTGCCTGTACGATTCCTGCTTAACGTACTTAGTTAACGAACCTACTAAGCGCGTTGCCGATAGGTGTTTGGGGCAGTACAATAGAAATTATGTTGATCTCTCATCATCAAATTTCTTCAACACTTCTACTTCTCAGCTAGGCGGGCCCGGTTCTTCTGGCTCGCCGAACCTCCTGCGCCTACGCAGGAGGTTCTTCAGTTTTCAGGAACAGATCTGCAATAAGCAGTACCAACAAGTACCGAATAGGACCAAGCCATGTCACTCGAACTCAGTACAAGTAAAAAAATGCCATTCGAGAAATACCGGCCGTTCCTTCCCCTTGAAGAGGTAACCGCCGCTACCGAGCCGCGATCATGGCCCGACCAGCGCATAAATGTTGCGCCAATCTGGTGTTCAGTAGATCTGCGAGATGGTAATCAGGCATTGATCGACCCAATGGACCCCGTCCGCAAGCTGCGGATGTTTGAAACTCTGGTTGGGATGGGATTCAAAGAGATTGAAGTTGGTTTTCCTTCGGCCTCGCAGACCGACTTTGACTTCGTGCGGCAACTCATTGAACAGGACCTCATTCCTGATGACGTCACCATTCAAGTGTTGGTGCAGTGCCGTGAGGAACTGATTGAGCGCACTTATGAGTCAATCGAAGGGGTAAAGAATGCGATTGTTCACTTCTATAACTCCACCTCGGTACTTCAACGCCGAGTTGTCTTTGGCTTAGATTGCAAGGGCATCATAGAGATTGCGGTGAAGGCCGCACGGATTGCCCGCAAGCTTGAAGCCACCATTCCCGGAACCGCAGTGCGCTATGAGTATTCGCCCGAGTCGTTTACCGGTACTGAGCCCGACTTTGCAATCCAGATCTGTGCAGCAGTGATGGATGCGCTCGCGTTGGCCCCCGATGAGAAGTTGATTCTGAATCTGCCGGCCACTGTAGAGATGTATACGCCCAATGTGTATGCCGACGTTATTGAGTACCTGCATCGCAATCTTCCTCACCGTGATCAGATTGTGTTGTCGCTGCACCCACATAATGATCGTGGTACTGCCGTAGCTGCCGCAGAGTTGGCGCTTATGGCTGGAGCGGACCGTATTGAAGGAACTTTGTTCGGCAACGGCGAGCGCACCGGCAACGTAGACATCATCACCTTGGCAATGAACTTGTTTACTCAGGGAGTTGACCCCATGTTGGACCTGTCCGATATTGATGCGCTGCGCAGGACTGCTGAGTATTGCAATCGTTTGCCGGTGCATGAGCGGCACCCCTACGTTGGAGATTTGGTCTACACGGCGTTTTCTGGATCGCATCAAGACGCCATCAAGAAGGGCCTAGATGCCCTTGATCCCTCAATCTCGGCAACCGCAGCCCAAGGAGCAAAGCAGTACGAGAACTGGGAGGTTCCGTATCTGCCAATCGACCCTGCTCATGTGGGACGCAACTACGAGGCCGTGATTCGCGTCAACAGCCAGTCTGGGAAGGGCGGGGTGGCCTATGTCATGAAGGCCGAGTACGGACTTGATCTGCCTCGCAGATTACAGATTGAGTTCTCTCGCAGGATCCAACATGTTGCCGAGGACTCAGGAACCGAAATCAGCCCCGGGGTGATGTGGCGTGAGTTTGAGTCTGCATACCTGTCGCCCCGTCAAAATGGGGTGGAACTTCGGTCAGCCGAAGTTGTGACCACTGAGGAAGGCGCAAGAATTGTTGCGCAACTATTTGTTGACGGCCAGGCCCGCACTGTGTCTGGTGCCGGTGGTGGCCCGATTTCGGCATTTATGCATGCTCTCGCTGCGGACGAAGTAATCGGCGCGGCCGTGGTTGACCTTGATGTGCTGGACTATTCCGAACACGCTGTGGCTGTGGGCGGAATTTCTGCCGGATCAGACGCAACGGCTGTTGCCTTCGTCGAGACTAAAGCCGGAGACGGCACCGTTCATTGGGGTGTTGGATTGCACGAAAGCATTCTGACGGCCTCATTACGTGCTGTGGTTTCGGCGCTCAATCAGTTCCCTGCCGCAGTTCGCTGACTCAGGTCACTGAGTCAGGGCTGCCAGAGCGCCGAGTCTGCCGCTAGCGGCCAGTCGAGATATATGAGTGCATCTGCCGGGTCTCATCTTCAAGTTCGGTGAGCCGCCACTTGACTACATCGCCGATGCTCACAATCCCGCTCAACGCACCCTCAACTGCGACTGGCAGATGTCGGATGCGCCGATTGGTCATCAGGCTCATGATCTTTTCTAGGGAGTCTTCTGGGCCACAGGTCACTACATCAGTAGTCATTAGGTCGGTCACGCTCTCTTGCAGAACGTGACCACCGCGTTCTGCAAGCGCCCGCACAATTTCTCGCTCAGATATCACACCCAAAATAGCGATTCCATCTTGTGAAACTACGAGTGCTCCAATTCCATGCAGACGCAAGTTGTCTGCGGCCTCTGCCACCGTGGCTAGGGGCGAGATGGTTGCAACAGTTGAACCTTTTGCTGAGATGATCCCAGAGACTCTCATGACATACCCCCTGAAGTTAAGGAGAAATACTTTTGCCTAACCAGTCTCGCGCGGTGGCGGCCTTTTGGATAGGGGAAACTAATTTCGGGTGAATTCCTCAGATTTGATCCCAAGTGGCGTCAAAATCTGTTGCAAACGAGCGACAATAAAGAAGTGGATCAGACCCCAGAACTGCCGAGCGCCGAACTGCCTAGTGTGCAGGTCTCTAGTGTGCAGGTCTCTAGTATGAACAGCCGCGGGTCGGTATCAGATCGAATTGTTGAATATATCGACCAGAACCATCCCCGGTTGGGCTCGTTTCTTTTGAAGCTCAGATGGGGTGGCGTGCGCACCTTCGAACCCACTGCAGTTCTTGGCGCTGCAGTGCTCAGTGCCGGAACTGGCGCAGGGGTGGGTCTTCGGCACGCTCTCGGACGTGGCCGCAACGGCCGGTTACGGGTTCCGCTTGCTCTTGCCGCTCCGGGCGGCACCGTAGCCGTATGGATTGCCGTTTGGCGTTGGGATGCAGCTCGTTGGCGCCGCCGCCATGTGTCTATGGTGCTTGATCTCACACCCGAAAGGCTTACGCATCTTGTAGAGAACCTGCGCTTAGAGGGGTTCTCAGTTGAGCGTTGGGTGGGGGAGCGGTCGGCAGGCGGATCTAGATTCGGGATTTCCTGCTGCGCTCGAGACCTTCGTAAAGTCAACGCAGCGATTGGGCAAATCACTTCAAACCCGCTAGCGCTGAGCAACTAGCTTCTGGTTGAATTGAGCTGCAGCTCGTTCAGCAGTTCAGTCAAAAAATTTGAGAGGCCTTTAAACGTGACGCTCTTCAAAGTTGGAATTCAGCTTCACCCTCAGGCAACCACTATGACTTCCTTGCTCGACACAGCTAGCGCAGTTGAGGAACTCGGGGTTGACTCCGTGTGGACTTGGGATCATTTCTACCCACTCTATGGAGACCCAGACGCGTCACACTTTGAGGGGTACTCGGTGCTTGCTGCAATTGCGGCACAAACAGCTCGGGTACAGCTTGGCGCGATGGTCAGCTGTAACTCGTATCGTAACCCCAGCCTTCACGCCGATATTGCTCGCACTATCGATCACATTTCTAATGGTCGCTTTGTGCTCGGGATCGGTTCGGGTTGGTTCGAGCGTGACTATGAGGAGTACGGCTTTGAGTTCGGCACTGCCCCAGAGCGCCTAGCTAAATTAGGGCGCGACTTGCCCGTGATTATTGATCGCTTGGGTCAGCTCAACCCGCCTCCGATTGGTTCCTTGCCCATCATGATTGGTGGAGCGGGCCGAAAAGTCACCCTTCGGTTAGTTGCTCAGTACGCAGATATGTGGAACTCCTTTGGGCCGCCAGAGAACTTTGCGGAACTTAATGCTGTTCTCAACACTTGGTGTGAAAAAGTTGATAGAGACCCAGGCAGCATCGAGCGAACAGTCTGCATAAATGCCTCCGAGGTAAACCTGTGGCAGGCCTACCTAGAGGCCGGGGCGCAGCACCTGATTATGATGAGCTCCGACCCGTTTGATGTTGACGCAGTAGCCACGCTGGTAGAACACGCAAGAGGATAAATCGCCGGTCAGAGCTAGTTAGCAGTAGCCGTCGTGTTGCTGCTTTTGCTGTTGCTGCTTTTGCTGTTGCTGCTTGAGCCGGTGCTGCTGCTTGAGCCAGCTGAAGCCGTCGCCGTGGTCGTCGTAGTCGTGTCCGCCACGATGCTCGACAAGTTGGCCGCTAGGTCGGGGCAACTACCTGTGATTCCTTTTGTGGCAAGTATCCGTCGCACAGAGGCAACAACTTGATCTTTGTTGAGCCGCCCCGAAGTGATGGCTTCGGTGATCTGTGCGTGCACTTGCGGGACTGAATCAGCACCAGAAACCAGAGCGATGTCGGCCCCGGCAGCTAAAGCAAGCTCGGCAGCCTTTGCTTGTGAGCCAACACCGGCTAGTGCCTTCATGCCAAGTTCGTCGGTAAGGATTAGCCCCTCAAACCCTTGCTGCTCTCGCAGTTGGGTAGTGATTGCAGCACGAGATAGCGAGGCCGACTCGCCCGGGGCTGTTAGGCCTGGAACCTGTACATGAGCCACCATAATTGCTGGCACCCCACTCTTGATGGCCGAGGCAAAGGGCAGCAAGTCTTTGGCATTAAGCGCATCAAGCTCTGCCACCTTGCCCAGCATGACGCGCGGGTCTGCAGTGCCACCACCAATTCCTGGCCAGTGCTTCACCACGGGAATAAGTCCACCGGCAAGCTCGGCGTTGATAACAGCATCAGAAAATTCTGTCACCACGGCTGGGTCTTTGCTGAACGTTCTGGTGCCTAATCCCGATCCACCGCCAACATCAGCAACAGGACCAAAGATCATGTTGAATCCGAGTTCGCGCATGCGCGTTGAGTAGTCCTTGATCAGGGTTGCGGCTTGCTCGGGGGTGCCTTTGGCTAAGGATTCAGCCGAGGGTAAAACGCCAAGAGCAGAGCTCAGGCCTTGAACGGTTCCGCCTTCTTCCTCACTTGCCACAAATGCAGCAACCGGAGCTTGGGCCGTAGTAGCGGCTACTTGCTGAGCAATATCTTTCGTCTGCTTTCCTTTTAGTCCAAATCCGCCTGCAGTTCCGGCAGTCAGTACCTGTGTGGCTAGCTGTGGAGAGGTCACCATTGCCATGATCATTTGCCCGGCTTGAGCACTTGGGGGGAGTACCTCTGCACAATCTGGCGCCAAGGTGGTGGTAGTCGAGGAGGTGGGCTTTTTTACCTGCTTTTGGGCAACTTCTCCGCCAGAGGTCCCGGTGCAACTAGCTAGGAGCGCAGCAAGGACAACTGCTGTGATGCAACCTGTCCGGATTGGGAATCTTCCAAGTCTGTGCAGTTGCATCGCTGCGAGAGTAGTAGCTAGCCGATCAATTTATACTGCTTCACAGCAGCGGCTGGGCCAGACTGTTGATTCTTCGTTTGATTCCCCCCCCCCGCCCAATGGAGGCCAAGTTGCAAGCCAATGCAGTTAAATTTTTTGCTCGTTTCAGTGATCCCTACGCAGACCCAGCCCAGGACCGATCAAGGTTGCGCTTTGCATGTGGACTGTTTGCCATGGGAATCCTGCATTTTGTACTTCCGAAGCAGTTTGAAAAAGCAGTTCCCCACTGGTTTCCAAACGCTAAAGCGGCGATTCTATGGTCGGGCGTAGCAGAGCTTGGATCTGGCGCGCTGCTTGCTGTTCCAAAGACACGCCGTGCAGGGGGCTGGCTAGCTACTGCAACTTTGGTTGCTGTGTATCCGGCCAATATCCAAATGGCAATTGATGCCACTCGTGCGGGTTCAACACCAGCAGCAGCTGCGGCCTGGTTAAGACTGCCGTTGCAGTTCCCGATGATTGCCAAGGCGTTCCGCTATACCCGCTAATTCCCCTCGGTGTTATCCTTGCCCACGCAACGATCTGAGGTTTCCTTGTCGATCGAAGATTTACCCAATAGATCAGTGCACCTCCTAGGTAGCGGCTCCCCCGAGTCGCTACTTGCAGTGCTTGGTGCAACAGAAGATGTAATTATTCTGCTCAACGAGGACTTGAGCGTACGCTGGGTGAGTGACACTGTAGAGAAGTTTGCTGGTTGGACTGCAGCACAAGCGGAATCTATGGGCGCAGGCGTTCTGATTCACCCAGCCGATATAGCAGTTGCGATGGCCAATCTGGGTCGCCTCTTAGATGGTGCCTCGCCAGAGAGTTGTCGGACCGACCTTCGTTTACGCAGCGCTTCTGGCGCGTGGCATTGGTCAGAGATCACTGGGTTAGACCTGCGCGAGTTGGATGGGGTGAATGCAATTCTGCTCGGGGTAAGAGACACTTCAGATCGAGTTGGCCGAGAGAGCGAACTTTCTGAGCAGTCTGATCGTTTTGAGGCACTTATTAAGAACAGCAACGACTGCATCACTGTGTTCAATAAAGACTTGATTCTCACCTATGCCAGCTCGGCAATGTTTCGCATTTTAGGTCATGACCCAGCTGCGGCTATTGGCAGTCGGATAGGCGGTTCGGTTCCCGAGCCCGACCTTGGTCGGCTGCTTGAAGCGTGCGCTCAGGTGCTTGCAAACCCCAAACAAGTGGTGCGAGTCGAGGTACGGGTAATGCACGCTGACGGCAGGGTCAGGCTGATTGAAAACGTGCTCTCCAATTGCCTTTCTGATCCGCTTGTGCGCGGGGTGGTTACCAATTTTCGCGATGTCACAGACCAACGAGTTGCCGCTGAGGAACTAGCAGACCGCACCCGGCAGGTTGCCTTTGCTGAGTCAGAAAGTCGCCGCTTAATTGAGATGTTTGATGTAACGCCCGATCTTACTATTTTGGCAAATGAAAATGGATCGGTTATCTACCTAAATGCTGCTGCACGAGCATTCTTTGGTATTGCTCACCCGCAACTCGACCTGATGAACGGTGCAGAGCTTGATGTAATCTCTGACTGGTTTGGAGAATTGAATACTGAGATTCTGCGAACGCTGAACGAACAGGGCCGGTGGAGCGGTGAACGTGAGTTTCGACGGCACGACGCAGTGCTCGTACCGATGTCTTTGCGGATTTTTGCATACCATCACCGAGAGACCGGCAAGGTAGATTTTTATTCATGTGTTGCCACCGATATCAGCGACCGCAAAAAACTCCAAGCATCCTTGCAGCTTCAGGCAACTCAGGATCAGCTGACCGGGTTACCTAACCGTAAGTTCTTGTTCGAGAAACTGCAGCGTGCTATCGCGGGACTGAAGGTATCTGCAGTGCCGTCGCTGTCTGCGTTGTTATTTATTGATATTGATCATTTTAAAAAGTTCAATGACACGCTGGGGCACTCTCATGGAGACTTAGTACTTCAGCAGGTTGCCGATCGACTTACAGAGGTTGTTCGACCAGGAGATACCGTTGCCCGATTCGGCGGTGATGAGTTCATTGTTTTCTGCGAGCGACTCGCTTCGCAAAGCGATGCAGTAGTGATTGCTCATCGGATCAACGAGGCCTTTCTAGAGCCATTTCAGATTGATGGCTTACAGGTCGCAGTTGGAGTCTCAATTGGAATTGCGCCAGTCGATCCGCAAGAGGCCGACCCGCTAGCTGTCATTAGAGATGCTGATGCGGCGATGTATCTGGCCAAATCTGCAGGCCGGGGCAGGTGGGTGATCTTTGACGACAAGATGGGCTCTCAAGCCACGCAACGGCGCCGCATTGAGTCATGGATGCGCGACACACTAAATGGCGAGGAGTTGACCGTTGAGTATCAGCCAGTGGTGTCGTTGCAGACCGGCACACTGATTGCAGTTGAGGCCTTGCTTCGTTGGACTCATGACGGTCTTTGCATTGAGCCAGCGGAGTTTGTTCCCATTGCCGAAGACACTGGGCTGATTGTTCCCATCGGTGCATGGGTACTTCAGACTGCATGCACTCAGCTGGCCGCTTGGCAGCAGTTGCCCGGGTGGGCTGGGTTGCGGCTTGCAGTAAATGTTTCCGGTCGCCAACTTCAAGACCCCGGGTTTAACGCTGCTGCTACTGCTGCGGTGACTCAGCTTGGCCTGACCCCAGATACGCTGTCTCTAGAGATCACAGAGACAGTCTTCCTTGAAGACGCTGTAGCTTGGGGTGCGCGTCTTGAGCCACTCAAGCAACTCGGTATTGGGATCTCGCTAGATGACTTTGGAACGGGTTACTCCTCGCTCACGTACCTGCGTCGCTTTCCAGCAGATACTGTCAAACTTGATCAGTCCTTTGTGGCGGGCCTAGAAAATAGTGCTGAGGACCGAGCAATCCTTGCTGCAGTCATCAACTTGTGCTCGACACTTGGGCTGAACTCGGTAGCCGAGGGGATTGAGACCGTGACCCAGTATCAAATGCTTAAAGACCTGGGGTGTCATGCGGGCCAAGGTCACTTATTTGCGCCTAGCTTGAACCCCCAAGACTTTGAACGTCAGTTTCTTACAGAACTAGGCCCCGAAAGCGCTGCGCATTAGTTCGCTGAGCATTCTCTACGATGAAGGCTGTGACTCTTTCTAGTTCGCCCTCATCAAATGCAGAAAAGCTGGCCGCCTATGCGGGGTTTGGCGGAACTGTCGGCAAGGTCTTTGCAAGTTCGCAGTCTTGGTGGCCACCTCAGCCCACCCGTGCCAAGGGTGCACCCAACATTGTGGTCATGATGTGTGACGACCTCGGCTTTGCCGATCTTGGTTGCTATGGCTCAGAGATTCCGACCCCAAACATCGACCGCTTGTCCGAAGAGGGGATTCGCTATAGCGACTACCACTCAACGCCGATGTGCTCGCCCACTCGTGCCTCGCTGCTTACCGGTTTAGAACCACACCGAGCAGGTATGGGGCATGTCGCACATTCAGATCCAGGCTTTCCGGGCTATGCAATGGAACTCACCTCGCTTGCGCCAACAATGGCAGAGCTTCTGCGTTCGGCGGGGTATCAGACCCTGATGGTTGGCAAGTGGCACCTAACAAAAGACAGTGAACAAAACGATGCGGGGGATCGTTCCTCTTGGCCTTTGCAAAGGGGATTTGATCGCTACTACGGATTCTTAGATGGCTTTACCAACCTTCATCATCCGCACCGACTTATAGAAGACAACCACGCAGTTCAAGTAGATGAGTACCCTGATGGCTATTTCCTGACCGATGACCTGACGGACCGAGCAATCTCTATGATCCGCGAGTCAAAGGCGTCTTCTCCAGACAAGCCATTTTTCTTGTATCACGCACAAGGTGCTGTGCACGCCCCGCTGCATGCCAAGGCAGAAGACATCTCTCGTCATGATGGCCGGTACAGCGAGGGGTGGGACGTTATTCGTGAGCAGCGCTATCAACGCCAGCTTGAGTTGGGAGTGATTCCGCCTGGAACGGCACTGGCTCCGCGAAACGACGAGTCTGGCGATGATGTAACTGCGTGGAGTTCGCTTGATGCCGACCGTCAGGCGCTCTTTGCAAAGTACATGTCGGTGTATGCCGCAATGGTGGACAACATTGATCAAAACTTGGGCCGCCTCAGGGCTGCGCTCGAAGAAATGGGCGAATGGGAGAACACCTTTTTCGTGTTCACCTCAGATAACGGCGGCTCAAGAGAAGGGGAGCAAGAGGGAACGAGTGCATATCTGCGCTCGCTTCACTTTGGCCGAAGTGGCATTGAAGAACCCTTCCAAGAAGACCTCGACCGGATTGATCAGATGGGTGGGCCTACCACCATGCCGCATTATCCGCGCGGTTGGGCAATGGTGTCGAATACTCCATTTCGTCTGTATAAAATTAATGCGCATCGCGGTGGGCATTCGGTGCCGTTTGTGGTTTCTTGGCCCTCTGGAGGGGTTCCAGCAGGCCAGATTCGTGAACAGTTCATGCATGTGTCCGACTTGTTGCCAACACTGTTAGACATCACTGGCATTGAGCGCCCGCAGACCTGGCTGGGCCAGCCAGTGCTGCCACTTGACGGAGAAAATCTGAGCGCAACCTTGTTTGATTCCCAAGCTCTTGGCCGGCAGGGCGACTTGATCATCGAAAACGAAGGGCATCGAGCATTTCGACGTACTAGCTGGGAGGCCGTGACTCGTCATGCGCCGCGCACCTCGTTCTCGGAGGAGTTGTGGGAACTCTTCGATATGGCGGCTGACCCTTCGCAGGTTCACGACCTTTCACAGGTGCACCCTGAGTTGTTATCGGAGCTCAAGCAGGCCTGGGAGCAAGCTGCTTGGGATAACCAAATCTTTCCGTTAGATGAGGGCACGGGTTATAGGTACTTGTTGCGTCCGCCGTGGACGCAGCGCTATGACCAGCCAGTGGTGCTTTACGCCAATACGCCATCGCTTGACCGCTGGCGCTCGCAGCGGTTGATTCTGTGGCGAGACGTGGTTATTTCGGCGCAGGTCACAGTGTGCGTAGAAGATTCTGGCATGTTGGTCTCTCATGGCGATCAAGGCGGCGGGTACTGCATGTATATCGACGACACTGGCGAACTCGTGGCGGTGCACAACGGTTATGGGCTCGAGCGGGAGTTGCGCGGGCCAGTTGTATTGCCGGGCTCTCATCAACTTGAGCTACGCGTTACTTGCCCCGGCAACAATCTGTGGAACTTGGCACTTGCTGTTGATGGAACCGAGGTGGCGTGGGGCGAGGGGTATCGACTGTTGATGGCTATGGCTCCCTTCCAAGGAATTGATATTGGAATTGATCGCCGCTCGCCAGTGAGTTGGTCGCTACACGAACGAAAACGAGGGTTTGCCTTTACGGGACAGATCCATCAGGTGTCGTATTTGCCAGGTAAGCCAGCACCCGATAGCCCCGAGAACTTTCTTGAGCTGCTGCGCGACTGGGGCCGATCATTTGAGTGACCCGCTAGCGCTAGCGACCTGATTCTCCCGAGCGCTAGCGACCTGATTCAATAGCGGTGCGGACTTCTCTTGTGGGGCGCTCAATCAGGCGAGTACGAGGAATCACGCCAAGACCCCGCCAAGGCCCGCCGTTTACTCGCCAGTATGCAAGCCAAACCACGGTGACTGTTCCAAGCCAAGAAGCAGGGACGCTTGGGTCGGGTGAGGCTTCTTGCAGAGCAAGGCTGCGCTGAGTTGCTCTTTCGTAACGCAACACACAAGAACTGTTTGCGGCTGCTTGCTGTGCCGGCTTGCTTGGTGAGAATGGGTCGTAGCGTGCCCCTTGGCCACTACAGCTCTGAATTTGAGCCGTGGGCTCGCCACTAAAGATTCTAAGTGAGATGGGCTGAGCCCGGACGTCCACAGTGATTCCATTCAGGTTGAGCGTTGTCTCAATGCGTTGCCAACCTGTGTCTGGAATGGATACGAACACGGGTTCTCTCACTGGCACTACAACCCCTTCGGGCGGGCTCTGCACCGGCGTAGGCGGCGGTAGGCGAGTAATCATCTGCCGATTAAGTTGGGTCTGCATATCTAGGGTTGGGCTTCTTGGAGTAGCTCGAAACGCAACGGTCTGGCCATCGCAAACCTGACCTTGAAGGTTGAGGTTGCCCAGATCGGCCGAGCCCAAAAACCCTTGCAGTGCATCGAGCAGAGGTTGGACGCGAGGGTCGCTACGGTTGGGAGCCATGATTGCAATCAGAAACTCAATCTGAGCGTCGGTAAAGGTGATCCAACGGCATCGCGGCGGCGGTGCAGACGGGGATCTACGAGCAGGTCTGCGCGGGGAGCTGATTTGGTACAAGATTGATGAAACGATGTCTCCGCGCCCAATCAGCCGGGAGCTAGCAGAGCCTTGGCCTTCGGCACTAGCTGCTGTAGCAGTACTTAGGCTGCCACCTATGAGCAGTGCGCAGCTGAGAACAGCTAGGAGGGCCGAGCGAGTAATTGTGCTTGTTCGATGCTTCATCTTTGGGTCTCCGTAGCAGTTGGCGGGGGGCACGGATCGGAGGATCCGGCCGGCAATAGTTTGAGATCTAGGTGGTCCAACGACTCGATCAGCCAGTCTTTGCCAACCAAACGAGCTGACCCTGTTCCGTTGAGCTGAGCTATGGACTCGTCTATGACTGCTTCAGTGCCTTGGGTGACACGCACCCCAGGCGAGTAGCCACACCAAGAAAAGCTGATGGTGCCATCCACTACAGGCCCAACTCGAATGGGTTTGTAGCTGTAGCTCAGCCCGTTTGGGGCTGGCAGAACTCTGGTGTGTTCTTCTGCCGGAGTGACCACGAGTTGGTTGAGCACATCTGTTGATAGGGGGTTCTGTGGTGGGACCAGCGCATTAAAGAGAACTCGGGTAGCCGAGAGCGGGTCTATGGATGCTTCGGGCTGAGCGGCTAGTTCGGTGACGATCTGGCTGTAGCGGGCAAGTAACTGCTGCACAATCAGTACTTGGGCAGAGTCTGGCAAGTTCTGCTGACGTAAGCCCTGAGCGGACTTGTCAGTGCTGCTAGGTGGCTTAGCTTGACTAGTTGCGGTGGAAGAGGACCGGGGCGTAGGGCCTGGGTCAACAGTGCCTGGGTCAACAGCACTTGGGTCAGCAGCACTTGGGTCAGCAGCACTTGGGTCAGCAGCACTTGGGTCAACAGTGCTCGGGTCCCGTGTATGCAGCTGCCGCTCGGGGGAGACTGCTTGAAAGCCACCAGCGGTTTTTGCTTCCGAGGAGTTCGAGCAACTACTGATCTGCGCCGCCAGAAGTACCGAGAGCATTAGAAGCATTCGTAGTGCTATCTGTTTGGCTGGCTGGCGATTTCTGCTGAGTAGCGACATGTTGTGCTCCTATTAGAGGGTGCCTACTGAGATGGCCCGAGATAAATCGAGACGGGCTGAGATGGCTTGAGAGCACCTTGGGTGGGTCGAGAAGGTATCTCTGGCAGCTCGACCAATTGCAGCGAGAAGTAGTCTTACATGCTGTTATGTAATGAAACAACTCAATATACAATAAAAAAGCTTAACTCCGCTTGGGTATCTGACCGTTGCTAGGGTTCTTAGCTGCGGAACAGTCAGAAACAGGGGAACGATGAGTGAGTATGTCCTAACAATCGATTTAGGTACCTCGGGGCCAAAGACTGCTGTCTTTACTACCGAGGGTGACTACATCGATGGTGAGTTTGAACCAGTAGAACTGAACTTGTCTGAACACGGTGGTGCTGAGCAGCGCCCAGCCGACTGGTGGGCTGGTGTAGTTGCGGGCATGAAGCGGCTACAGATACGCGGATCGATACCAGAGCAGGGCTTTGCGGCCATCTCAGTGACCTCACAATGGTCAGGAACTGTGGCAATTGACGCTGAAGGTGAACCAGTCTGCGATTCGGTCATCTGGATGGACTCCCGCGGTGCTACCGACATTGCCAAGCTAGTTGGTGGACCAATCAAGGTTCAGGGTTACGACCCTCGTAAACTTCGCCGCTGGATCAGCCTGACCGGCGGCGTGCCATCGCTATCTGGCAAAGACCCGATTGCGCACATTCATTGGTTGCGACGCACTAAGCCCGAGTTAAATGACCGTACGGCAATGTACCTAGAGCCGAAGGACTGGCTCAATCTAAAGCTCACCGGCGTGCGAGCAGCCACGTATGACTCCATTGTCATGACTTGGGTGACAGACAATCGAGACTTAGCAAACGTGTCGTATAGCCCCGAGCTTTTGGCCTTAGCTGGCATAAAGCGCGAGTGGATGCCCGAGCTTGTTCCTGCCACCTCAATAGTGGGGTTCTTGAATTCAGAGGCAGCCGCCGACCTTGGCTTAACAGCAGGGGTTCCAGTAATCGGCGGCACCCCTGATGTGCAGTCTGCCGCAGTGGGTTCAGGAGCAGTTCAGGACTATGAAGGGCATCTGTATTTGGGCACCTCGTCATGGTTGTCTTGCCATGTGCCGTTCAAAAAGACTGATGTTTTGCGTGGTGTGGCCTCCTTGCCAAGCCCACTGCCTGGCCGCTACTTCGTAGCCGACGAACAAGAAACAGCGGGTGCCTGCCTGAACTGGCTAAGGGATCAGGTGCTCTTTCCTGAAGATGAGCTCTCTTTTGAGATTGCCCCCGAGGATGTCTTTGCGCGGATTGATTCCCTTGCTGCTAGTACTAAGCCCGGCTCAAACGGCGTGATCTTTACTCCATGGCTTAATGGCGAGCGCACCCCGGTTGATGACCACACCATTCGCGCTGGTTGGCACAACTTGTCTTTGCGAAATGACCGCGCCGATATGGTGCGCGCTGTGCTTGAAGGAGTGGCATTTAACTCTCGTTGGTTGCTTGAAGCAGTAGAGAAGTTCACTGCCCGCCCGTTTCCGTGGATCAACCTGGTGGGCGGCGGCGGCGTATCGCCAGTCTGGGCGCAGATTCATGCTGATGTGATGAATCGACCGATTCGCAGAGTCGAACACCCCATCAGGGCAAATGCCCGAGGTGCAGCTCTGCTTGCTGGCGTGGCGCTTGGCACAGTTGATGTGAACGACCTGGGGTCAAAGGTCAAAGTGATTGAAGTTCACACACCCAACCCCTTGAATCTGCAAGAGTACGACCGGTTGTATAAAGCGTTCCGGTCGATGTACAAACAGAATCGCTCGATCCACCGCAGACTGAATGCGCACTAGCGACTGCGCACTAGCGACTGCGCACTAGCGACTGCGCACTAGCGAATACGCGGAGTGATGCGCTGACCAGATGCGAACATCCTCTGCCCTTCGGCAATCGACTCGTCGTCGTTGCCCAAGCCAATAAAGGCCCAGCCTTGCGCTAGCGCTTGGCTGCGAGTCATTTCAAGGCCTGCCCATAATGACCGCAGCGTTCCCTGAACGGCTCGTTGCGGAGCAGATGCAATCACTGCGGCAAGTGCCTGAGCAGTGCTCAGCAGGTCCTCGCCGGGAACCACTTCAGAAACCAAGCCAATTCGCTCGGCATGCGCTGCAGAGATCCGCTCATGACTGCCCACCAGCGACATCCGAACGAGTTCACCAAAGGGCATCTTGTGTAACAGGTGAAGCGGCTCAAACGTGGCAGTCATTCCGAAGGTCACATGGGGGTCAAAAAAGGTTGCGTGTTCGGCAGCAATCAAAATATCGCATTCTCCCAGCAGATAGAACGCTCCGCCGCAAGCCATACCATTTACTGCCGCAATCACTGGTTTCCACAGATCGTTTGTTTTTGGGCCGAGCAACCCTCCTGGATCATCAAAGTGAAAGGGAGTCGATCCAAACCCGGCAATCCGATCATCATCGTGATCACTCACAGCGCGTGCGCCACCCTGGCCGTCATCAATCTGTTCTGTGCGGTCAATGCCCGTGCAAAAAGCTCGATCACCAGCGGCAGTGAGCACAATGCACCGAACCTCATCTTGGTGTCGCATGCTTCGCCACAGCTCGTGCAGTTCATGCACCATCAAAGCATTGAAAGAGTTCAGAACCTCGGGACGGTTGAGCGTAACCGTGGCAACACCTTGTTCGCTGAGTTCTACGGAGATGGTCTGATGATCTGACATCTACTAGTTGTAGACCACTCAGCAACGCTGTGTCAGGTGGGTTGGGTCATGAGAAGAGAATCACAAGTCAATTCCTTGACCTTTTGGCGTTCTAGGTGCAGGGTAATTGGGTAACGAAATTAGCCGCTTGACTTGTTGGAGCGCGAACGACGGATGAGCATTCAGACAGTCTTCACTCTCGAGTGTTGCACTGGAGTACGCCACCGGGTTCGACCGCAAACGCAACGAGATTAGGCGGTTAGTTTCGCGATAATCGGCCTGCAGCGGCCAAATAGCCTAGGTGTCTTGGCCTGGCGGGCCAGTCTTACCAGCCTTTGAACTCTGGCGGGCGCCGCTCACGAAATGCCGTGAGCCCTTCCGAAAAGTCCGCCGAGGCAGTCAGCAGGTCCTGCGCCATCGCCTCTTCTTCAAAGGCTGTTTGCCTACTGGATTCAAACGAACGGTTGATAAGCCATTTAGTCAGGCCCAGTGCTTTAGTTGGCGATGCAACCAGCCTGTCTGTGAGCGCTGTAACAGCCTGTTGAAGTTCGTCTGTAGGCACTACTCGATTGGCTATGCCAAGTTGTGCACAACGCTCTGCAGGAACGCTGTCTGCCAAGAACATAAGTTCCTTAGCAATCTGCGGGCCAACAATTCGGGGCAACAAATAGGCGCCACCCGCGTCGGGAAGGATGCCTCGTTTGACGAATACCTCAACCAACTTGGCAGTATCGGCCATCACCACTAAATCAGCGGCAAGCACAAGGTGAGCGCCGCCACCTGCTGCGGTTCCGTTCACAGCGGCCACAACTGGCTTTTCGCAATCAAGGATTGACGACACGAGTCGCTGCCACCCATGTTTGATCAAACGAGTTGCATCTCCCATGGCCCGATCAGGGGCACCTTCAGGCCGGGCAGGAGCGGGCTTTTGTGGCCCACCCAAATTTGCGCCGGTGCAGAAGTGGCGATTGCCAGCACCAGTAAGTACCACAGCGCGCACTGCAAGGTCTGCAGAGGCCCATTCAAACCACTCAGTGAGCTGATCTCGCATAGCGGCATTGAGCGAATTGCCCTGATCTGCGGCGTTAATGGTGATTGTGGCAACACCGTCTTGGGATGTGTACAACACCTGATCTCCAGCAGCGCTGCTCGGGGCTGATGAACCTGAGTCGGAGTCTGAATCTGCGGGTGAGTCTGCATTGGGAGAAGTAGTCATAAGTGGCTCCAAAGTAGCTAGAGCGCGGCTGCGCCTAGAAAGCGTGGTCAGGATAGTGCTCGGGCATAGGCGCGTGCCGCTCGCGCCGGGCTGCTGGGGTCAGTCCCAAGAAAATAAGAAGGCTCGGTGAGCTCCAGTTCGAGTACCTGCGGCTGACCATCGGGGCCCTGCAACAGGTCTACTCGCGCATAGAGCAGTTCCGCTCCCTGACAGTGCTGCGAAGCAACTTGTAGCGCTTGTTGGGCAACTTCAAGTTGGGCCGAACTTGGCTGGCGTGGCGTTATTGTCTCTACGGCATATAACCCGTCGACTTGTGCCTTTCCGTGGGTTAGTAATGCGGCCTTGCCAAACCCGTGGCTGAACTCGCCAAAGAAGTACATCAGCCCGGTTTCACCCACTTGGTCAATTGAGGCAACGTAGGGTTGCACCATCACCTGATGGCCTGCAAAAATGAGATCTGTTACATGCGCTGCGGCTAGTTCGCGCTCATCTTGGCTGTACTGCGCAGTGTTGCGAGACCCAGAACTGATGGTTGGTTTCACTACAAATCTGCCCTGATCGGGGAACAGATTATTGGTAGAGAAGTCTGGGTCGGACACAAAGCGGGTGGGTACCACTGGTATCTGAGCTGTTTTCAAATCTTCGAGGTAGTGCTTGTCTGAGTTCCACCGCAGTACTTCGACTGGATTTAGGACCGGGGTGCTTAATTGAACCTGTTCGAGCCTGGCCAAGAACTCGTTTGGGCGGTCCACATAATCCCAAGGCGACCGAACAACAGCGGCATCAAAGCGGCTCCAGTCAATCTCTGGTGCATCCCAAATTGCTGCCTCGGCAACAATTCCAACATCTGCCAGCGCACTCACTAACAGTGGGGCGTCCTGATCTGTTGCCCAAGCTCCAGTTGCGGTAATAAGTGCAATCAGGGATTGGGCCACGAGCTATTGCCCAGTCATGAGCGCTACTAGTGGGGCAAAATCTTTGGCCGAGTCACCAGGGATGACGTGGTAGGAGTAGCCCCAGCGATCGCGGCGGGCAAGTACTTGCTCGGCAAGTTGTTCCGTGGTTCCCATCATCACCATGGGCGAGTCCAAAAGTGCAACGGGGTCTGCCTCGAATGCTGGCGCAAGCAACTCCGCCATTCCGGCAGCATCATCGGTGATCTGAGCAACAGCAAGCCAAGCATTCAGTTCTAAGTCATCAAAGCGGTTACCTGCGCCCTCTTGAACCCAAACCACCTTTTGATCAATGCGGTCTACTTGTGCATCTCTCGCAGCGGCAGAGTCAACCTCTCCCGAATGAATCGAGGGGTTGATTCCAATGATGTCTGCTGTTGCTCCCGCGTAGCGCAACATGCGAGCCGCGCCTGCGCCAATCAGTAGCGGCGGCCCTTCGGCGCGCACAGGCTTGGGGTAGCCGTCTAGTTCGGTGATGGTGAAGTGCTCCCCGGAGAATGAAAATGGGCCCGGCGCAAAGAGACCTTTCAGAATTGTTACCACCTCGATCATGCGGTCTACACGAATCTTTGGTGAGTCCATTACAATGCCCGATGACGAGTAGTCGGCAGCCATCCAGCCAGCGCCGAGTCCAAGTTCGAGACGGCCTTCAGAGATTTGATCAATAGTTGCTAGCTCTCGTGCAAGCACCACAGGGTGGCGATAGTCGGCGGCTAACACCAAGGGGCCAACGAGTAAGTTGGTCGACACGGCGGCTGCAGATGCCATGGCCGCAATGGGGCCAAGGCCCTCATTAAAATGATCTGGCACAAACAATGTGCAGTAGCCAGCGTCTTCGACCCAGCGCACAGAGTCTGCCCAGGTCATCCCTTCGAGCGGGCCGTGAAGTTCTGCTGCAAAACGAAATTTGCGAGGGTGAGCCATGGGTTGCACAGTACCGGCTGAACACTCTGGGCTTGGCAGAAAGCATTCGTAGACTGACTGTGCCTAGGTAAACTGAGTGTGCTTAGACCGAACTTGCTGCTGCCCCGCCGCTAGTTGGTAGTTGGAAGGCCAACAAGAAACCATCTGTGCGCCCTGCCGGGGGAGTGCTGGCCACTTGCCCCGCAGTGATTCCCGACAGCACAAGTAGCCCACCATCGGTGATGGTCAGACCCGTAGTTGATTCGTCTGCGGCTGATCCCATTCGGGTTATCCAGCGTACCTGCCCGGTTTTTGCGTCTAGTGAAGCTAAGAACGAGTCGGTCCCGCCGCCCGGGCCGATCTCTGTGTTCAGGTCACCGAGTCCAATCAGAGAGTCAGGTCCAGTTGCAGCACCGGCACCACCTTCCCCTGTAACGCCTGCGCTGTTGCTATTGCGTGTTGTGCCCGCCACATAAATGTTTGTTCCGTCTGCTGCGACCGCAGTTGCAACATCTTCAAACTCTGAGCCCAGTTGTGTGGCCCACTTGATGGTGCCGTCGCTAGCGAACGAAGTGATGATTGCATCGGTGCGGCCGCTATTTGCAAGCGGACCTGACTGATCAATATCACCATCGGTTGAGCCAACCGCAACAAACTGTTCGGTTCCTTCTCGGGCGTCTCCTGCAGCAGCCACTGCGCGGAACTCGTCGGTGCCCGCCCCACCGAACTGTGTAATCCAGCGTTGCACGCCTTTGGCGTCGATGCGCGAAATCCATGCATCTCGCAGGCCTTTCGAATTGCCCTCTAGGTCTCCGTCGGTATACCCCACAAATATTCCGTCCTCGGCCACAGCGCAGACACCAAGCGCCGCATCGTTAGCTGCAGTGCCAAATTGCCGCGCCCATAGGGCGCTCCCGTCGGAGCCAACGCGAAACGCCAGTGCATCGCCGGCACCTAGGCCGCGCCCGGCGGGGTCTTCTGCACCGGGGAAGTACCCATCTACTGTTCCAGACCCAAACCCAACCTGCTCGCTGCCCCTAGCTACCGAAGCGCCTTGTGGAAGCGCTAGTCCAGTAATGCTCTCTTGGGCGCTGCCACCAAGTTGCGTGACCCGCCCGCCCCCGCTCAAGGGCAGCGGCGCACACCAAGCGTCTGATCCGTTACTCCCGGCTTCTTGCCCGCCAAAAGCATTACCGTTTTCAGGTCCTAGGGCGTCTGCAAGATACCCAGTAGTCGAACCGCAGGCCAGTGAGTTCTTAGCTGTAGCAGACACGGCAGCGGCCGACTCGTCTGCAGTAGTTCCAAACTGCTCTGTTGAGCTAAGCACACCTGCTGCATCAACAGTCACGCTCAGTACATCAGTTCCGCCGACCACTGCTTGGTCGATACCGCCGCTGGTCGATCCAACCGCCACTACCGAGGTCTGAACTCCTGCAACAGCATTCAGAACATCCTCACCCGCTCCGCCAACTTGCACTGCCCAAGCGAGTTTGGGTGGTGTTTCTTCTGCCGTAGCTGCGCCTTGGTCAGGCGTAGCAGCACTCGGGGTTGTAGATGTGGTGGTGCCGTGTTCTGGCAGGGTCACCGTGGCTGGCTCTTCTCGGTTGAACGAGCATGCGCTGAGTCCTGCAAGCAAAGCCACTGATAACAGCGCCACCAATGTTGTCGTTCCCGCTGGACTTCTAGTCCCGCCCGAAGGCCTGTTGGCCGCACGCGAAGACTTCTGGGTTGGACTCTGTTCAGACTCAGTCCGCTTGACTCTCACTGACGTAAAATCCTCTCGGTACTGCGAGCACGCAGATCGTCTATTGGAAACTGCATGCGTTCATGCTTGCAGAGCCTATGTATCTTTGCCGCTCATCGACGCGTGACGCTCGCGCTCTTAGCCGGTGAGTTGGATTTCTGAGTAAATCCGAGGGCAATTCTTCGCAACACGGCGCTGCATTGTGCGAAGCTATTTAAATGAGCAGCCTGCCACCACTTGAAGATGCCGTTGCCTACGTAGTAGTTGGTCCGAATGACCAACGTGGGCCTTACACAGTCGAGCTCTTAGTCAGCGAGGTGTCAGCGGGCAGGCTTGATGACTCAACACCGGTCTGGTGGCCGGGGCTAGCTGACTGGACCACTCTTGGTGCGCATCCAGAAACTGCAGCTCTGATTGCCAGTCGCAGAAACGTTGCTGCGCCGGCACCTGAATGGGCTCAGCCTGCTCCGGCTCCGGCGCCAGCACCAGCCCCTGAGCCAGCACCAGCAGAGTCCTTTGCGCCAGCACCAGCAGAGTCCTTTGCGGCTCCTGCACCAGCCGAGGCATTTGCTGCCCCAGAGCCAACCCCAGCCGAAGTGGTTGAAATTGTTGAAACTGTTGCGGTTGCCGAACTCGTAGCCGAGGATGGCATCGTCATCACAGAGATTGTCGATGTAACTGACTTCTTGGCCGAAGATGGCACCGTGCTTGCAGAGATTGTGGATGTGGCCCAGGTCATTACTCTTGATCCGCAGACCTTGGCAGATTATGAGGCACTGGTGGCTCGCAGCTCGCAGCGAGCGAGTCTGCATGAGCGAGTGCAAGCCGTTGATGAGTCTTTGGTGCTCGCCGTAATCGAGGCAGCCGGCGAGTTGGGCTTTGGCCTAGATGACCGAGTCGACCTTGAGCGAGGCCACGAGTTGCGATTCGGTGAGGCGGGCGGAGATTTACTTCAGATCGAACTTGGCCGGGTCAACCCCGACCGTCCAGAAGATGTTCGGTTTGCTCATGTTCCGCTCATGGTGTCCTACCGGTCGGGATCCTTCGAGGGCGAAGCCGACCTAGGTGACGGAACACATGGCGCAGTGACAATTTCTGCCGATCAGTGGACTGGGCAATCAGCGAGCGCAACCTCGCTGTTCTTAGACCTAAACACCTATTTTAATGATGACCTGACTATGAATGAGTCTGAGATTCGCCGAGACCTTGGAGCAGTCATTGCCGTTGTGCGAGGCAAGCTCAGCTAAGGCGGCAATTCCCGCGCGGCTGCTAGTGCCCAAGGCCCCTACCACGTCCTGCAGTATTTTCGGGTAAGATCCAAATCAGCAAGTGGGCTTCGGCCCTTTGGAGGGGAGTACCTCTTTTGCGTTGGCATCGTCAGCACGGTTTCTCGTTCTTTGAACGAATAAAGACCCGGTGTCAGCGGTCACTCCAAGTTTGGAGTGGCGAGGAAGACCTCCGCCGCAGAAGGTGGCTTTTCGCGCCACCGTACCGACGGAGACATCTTTATGCTTCAGCAGCAACCAACTACAGATACCGAGTGGTTTCGACTTCCACCTGCTCAGGTCACCGAACTTGTAAAGGTAGATCCCTTCTGCGGTCTTAGCACCCAAGAAGTAGCAGACCGTCAGGCACTATTTGGCCTGAACCAGTTGACTGAACCGACCCGTACTCCGGCTTGGAAGCGCTTTATTGGGCAGTTCAGAAACTTGATGGTGTACATCTTGATCGGCGCTGCTGTGGTTTCTGCAGCTGTGGGTGATTACAAAGATCCAGTGGTGATTGGAATTGTTCTGCTGATTAACGCCGTAATGGGGTTCATCCAGGAGAACAAAGCAGATAACGCACTTGCAGCGCTAAAGGGCATGCTGCTGACCATTGTGCGAGTGCGCCGCAATTCCGAAGTGCAAGAGGTGCCCGCGGCCGAGTTAGTGCCCGGAGACATTGTTCTGCTTGAAGCAGGTGACCGTATTCCAGCCGACGGTCGGTTCTTGATGACGGCCGCGACAGCTGTTGATGAGTCGATGTTGACGGGTGAGTCACTCTCAGTAGATAAACAATCTGAAGAAGTGTTGAGCGGCCATGAGGGCTCAACCGAAGTGGCAGTAGCTGACCGCTTATGCATGGGATTTATGAACTCCACTGTGGTGCGCGGCCGCGCCGAGATGGTAGTCACCGATACTGGTATGGCTACCCAAGTTGGTCGCTTGGCGGGCTTACTTGGAGCGGCAGAAGATAAACCAACTCCGTTGCAGGAGCAGATTGATCAGCTTGGAAAGCGCTTAGCTGCCATTGCCATCTTGGCCGTCGCTCTGCTGTTTGCAATCGCGTTGTGGCAAAACCGGCCCATTAGTTCTGACGAGGTGAGCGAGGCGCTCATTAACTCAGTGGCCCTAGCAGTGGCCGCAATCCCAGAGGGTTTACCGGCAGTAGTAACAGTCACCTTGGCAATCGGTGTCAGCCGGATGGCTAAGCGCAATGCAATCGTCAAGCGCTTGGCATCAGTAGAGACCCTTGGCTGCACCAATGTGATCTGCTCAGACAAGACCGGAACTCTGACCCTGAATCAGATGACTGCTACCCGGTTACTTGCTGCTGGGCAGAGCTACACAGTGTCTGGATTGGGATACGAGCCAGACGGTGAGATTGTTCCAGAGCTTGCGGCAGATCCAACCGGGGGTGACTCCGAACTCGTTACCGCAGCACTAACTGCAGCACTAACTGCGGGCCTACTTTGCAACGATGCTCACCTAAGAAAAGTTGATGAGCTCACTCAACTTGTTGGTGACCCAACAGAGGGTGCATTGCTAGTTCTAGCGGCCAAAGGTGGGCTTGACCCAGAGGGTCTGCGACACCAACTTGAGCGAGTTGCAGAAGTGCCTTTTGACTCCAGCACCAAGTTTATGGCCACGCTGCATCCTGATTTAGCCAATCACAACAAGTGCTTGTTGGTGGTCAAGGGTGCTCCCGATGTGGTCATTGCCCGATGCAGAACTTCTTCGGTGACTGCTACTGCCGGTCCAATCTCTGACCAGACCCGCTCAGAGCTTTTGCAGCTCAACGATTCACTCGGTGCTGCGGGCTTGCGCGTGCTTGCGTTGGCCACATTGGAACTTCCAGTGGCCGCTGGCGACTACCAAGGTGACCTAGAAACCGAGGTTGCGGAGTTGCACCTAGTTGGCCTAGTCGGAATCCTAGATCCGCCCAGACCCGAAGCAATCACTGCAGTAGCAGAATGTGCAACTGCTGGCATCCAAGTAAAGATGATCACTGGTGACCATGCATCTACTGCCGGCGCTATTGCAGCGGTGCTCGGTATTAAAGGCCGTGTCGTGACGGGAGCGGAACTTGATCGCATCTCTGATCAGGACCTTCCCGCGCAGATTCTAGAGATTGGCGTATGCGCGAGAGTCTCTCCAGAACACAAGGTTCGGGTAGTTAAGGCACTTCAGTCCACGGGCAACGTTGTAGCTATGACTGGTGATGGCGTCAATGACGCCGCAAGTCTTAAAGAGGCCGATATTGGCGTGGCCATGGGAATCACTGGCACCGAGGTAACCAAAGAGGCCGGTGACATGGTGCTGACTGATGACAACTTTGCCACCATTGTTCATGCAGTAGAGGGTGGTCGTGCCATCTACGACAACATCTTGACCTTTGTTCGCTTTCAGCTCACCACAAACATCTCGGCCATCTTGGTAATTCTGGGAGCGCAGCTTGCCGGGTTTGGTGCGCTGTTCAATGCCATACAGATTCTGTTTGTCAATATCATCGCCGATGGTCCGCCGGCCATTGCTTTAGGGGTTGATCCGCCAAAGCCGGGCATTATGAGTCGCGTTCCTCGCCCAAGAGAAGAAGTCATTCTGAGCCGTTCTCGACTATCTCGAATTGTCTTCTCGGCCACGGTTATTTCACTTGGCACGCTCGGGCTGTTTATTGCATTCAAAGACCAGAATCGGGATCAGGCGGTGACCATGGCGTTTACCAGTTTTGTGTTCTTCCAACTCGTGAACTCATTCTGCGTTCGCAGTGGCCACGAAACCGTGTTTTCTCGATACAGCTTGACTAACCGCCCGCTGCTTTATGCACTTGGATCAGTACTAGTCATGCAGATCATGGTGGTTCAACTGCCCTTCTTGCAGGGCGTGTTCGAGACTGTGCCACTCAGCTTGCAGCAGTGGGGTTGGGTAACACTCACACCGCTGCTGCTAGTGCTAGTCGAAGAGGTTCGAAAGGCAATCTGGCGAGCCATGCAACCTCCTCGGGGTTAGTCGGCTAAGCAGCTTGTAATGTCAGGCATAGGGTGACCTAGATCAAGGAGCAGTCTGATGCGTGCAGCGTTATTTACTCAAGTGGGTGTTCCCCTTGAAGTGGTTGATGATCTAAAACTTGATGCGCCCCGGGCCGGCGAGGTTCGGGTGCAAGTTGTTGCATGCGGGGTGTGTCACTCAGACCTCAGTGTTGTTCAGGGCACCTTCCCCTCAATGGGGCCAACGGTGCTTGGCCACGAGGCCGCTGGGGTGGTACTCGAACTTGGCGAAGGAGTGACTTCGCTTGAAGTGGGCGACCACGTGATTTTGACGCCCAACGCCGCTTGCGGTACCTGCGTCTACTGCCTACGGGGGTTGCACAGCGTGTGCGCAAGCTCAATGGTCATTGCCACATCTATGTTGCCAGATGGCACTTCTCGCTTGTCTCGTAATGGTGAAACGGTGTTTCATGGACTTGGTGTAGCGGCTTGGGCAGACCAGATTGTGGTGCATGCCAATGGGGCAATTCGCATTGACGATGACCTACCGCTTGACGTTGCCTGCGTGATTGGCTGCGCAGTGCAAACTGGGGTGGGCGCAGCAATTAATACTGCCGATATTGAGCCTGGGGATTCGGTTCTGGTACTTGGCGCCGGCGGAGTAGGTATCTGCATTGTGCAGGGCGCAGCCATTGCAGGCGCTGCGCAGATCATTGTGTCTGACCCCTCTGAATCTCGTCGTGAACAAGCCATGAGGTTTGGCGCTACTCATGTGATTGACCCCACTTTCCAAGATGTAGTTGCAGTAACCATGGGCCTGACAGGAGCCGGGGCAGATGTTGCCTTTGAAGCAGTAGGCTCGGCGGCGCTCGTCGAGGTGGGAATTGCTGCAGTAAGAAGCGGCGGCACCACAGTCATGGTTGGCGCCGCGCCTGTTGATCAGACAGTGGCCTTTAGCCCAGTCATGGCGATGTTCTCTGAAAAAAAGCTGGTGGGGTCGCTACTTGGGTCGTGCTGGGGTCCGCGAGATATTCCGCGCATGGTTGCACTCTGGCGGGCGGGCAAACTAGATCTTGACGCGATGGTGACTGCTCGCCGTCCGTTAGAAGAAATTAACGAAGCCTTGGCCGACCTTGAAGCAGGCAAAGGCTTGCGCACCGTCTTGATGATCGGTTGAGACTGAACAGCCTGTGTGTGCTTTCTTAAGAAAGTGCGGACTCAATTGCGGCAACAAGCGCTGGGTCACTTGGCTCGACAGCAGGAGCAAACCGGGCTATCACTTCGCCGTCACCGGAGATAAGAAACTTCTCGAAATTCCATTGGATGTCTCCGTCGCGACCATCGGCATCTGCTGATTGAGTGAGTTCGGTATACAGCGGGTGACGAGCCTCACCGTTCACTTCAATCTTTTCGCTTAACGGAAAGCTCACTCCATAGGTAGTTGAACAGAACGTCTGGATCTCTTCGGCCGTGCCGGGCTCTTGTTCCATGAATTGATTACAGGGCACGCCCAAAACGCTGAACCCTTGGTCTTGGTATGCAACCTGAAGTTCTTCGAGTCCGGTGTACTGCGGGGTGAGCCCGCATTTCGAGGCCACGTTCACAACAAGCGTTACCTTGCCATCAAGTTGGGCGAGCGCGCCGGGCGTTCCATCAAGGCCAGAAAGATCTGTTTGGTATAAAGACATGACAGGACGGTACATCAGGATGGGTTTGCAAAGTACGCGCTCAGGAAACCCTTGATGAACTCGGCGATCATCAGGCCAACAGGTAAAGTGAGAAAACTTATGGACGTAGACACAGTCACTCTTTTTCTTGCGATGATGGCAGTGCTTGGCTTGGTGTTTCTGTTTGTGTGTTTAGTGGTCTTTGTTATCTGTGTTATCCACGGATTCAGAACAAAAACAAAGCGACCAACCTTGCCAGCAGCGCTCGTACCGCTGCGCAACGCGGTGGGTCAAGTTGCGCTGCCACTGGCTTTTGGTGTGGCGCTAGCATGCACCGTGGGCAGCCTGTACCTGTCTGATATTGCCAAGTTCCCGCCATGTAAATTGTGCTGGTATCAGAGAATCGCAATGTACCCGCAAGTGTTACTGCTTGGCATCGCCGCACTCAGAAGAGACCTGCTGATTAAGTGGTACGCGGTGCCGCTGGCTTTGATTGGTTTAGGTATTTCTATTTATCACTACCTTGTTGAACGCTTCCCCGACACGGTGAGCTTTTCGTGCACCTCAGACGTGCCGTGCTCAACCGTGTGGGTCTGGAAATTTCATTTCTTATCCATCCCAGCAATGGCGGGTATTGGATTTGCGCTCATCTCGGTGCTGGCGCTTCTTGCACGCACTGAGGAACTTCCCCCTAACTACGAATCAGTGCTTGCTAGCGCTGAACCAACAAGCGAAACTGAGGAACTATGAATGACCACAAGCATGAGGGTGCAGACCCCTACTCAAATCTCACTAATAGGACCACAGGTAATCGCCCCAAAACTGGCTTGATGATTATTGGGGCAACCGTTGCAGTGGTACTTCTGCTTGGGGCGCTCGCATTTTTTGTTACTCGCAGCGAGAACTCCACAGATACTGCGGCAACCTCTGCGGGCAGCGGGGTGCAAGCTGCACAGAATGCTAAGCAAGAACAGGCCTCGGTTACTGTTATTGGCCAGCCGTTAGCTGCGTACCCGCAGACAAGTTCTATGGTTGCACCTCCGGCAGAGGACCCAGCCGTTGGTCAAACACCCCCAGTGCTCGAGGGGTTCACTTTTGACGGAACTCCAGTCAAAATTGATCCTGCTGACGGCCGAGCCAAGGTTGTGATTTTTGTTGCGCACTGGTGCCCGCATTGCCAAGCCGAAGTACCGCTCATTCAAACGTGGATTGATGAGGGCAATCAACCTAAGAACGTGGACTTTTATGCAGTGAGCACCTCGGTCAAGCGTGATCAACCGAACTATCCACCCTCAAAGTGGGTTATTAAAGAAGGCTTCTCGCCTCAGGTCATGTTAGATAACCCAGCTGGCAGCGCTGCTCAGGCTTATGGCCTTCCAGGGTTCCCTTACTTTGTAATGATGGATTCGGCAGGCAAAGTCGTCCAGCGCGCTTCGGGCGAGGTTCCGATTGATCAGTTCGGCACGCTAGTAACAGCGCTTGGCACTCAGGCCGCAGCTCAGTAGCGCTGCCTAGGAGCTCAAACAAGCTTTACCGATGACTCGTCGTTCGAGCAGGTCCCGTAGGGCTTTGCCTGCTTCGGCGAGTGGATACGACTGCGGTTCGATGGGGGTGATTGAGCCGGCATCGATTGCAGCAATGACTTCTTTGAGTAGTGCAGCGTTGTCCTCAGGGTTACCCATTGCCCATGCTCCCCAGTCAACTCCTATGACTTGGCGGTTGCGCAAAAGAATCTGGTTTGCGCGAAGTAATGGAATCTCTCCTGAGGCAAACCCGATCACTAAATAACGGCCGAAGTTGCCAAGCGCCCGCAGTGCCAACTCCGACGCCGGGCCTCCGACGGGGTCAATCACTACGTCTGCTCCGCCTTCGGTCAGTTCTTTAATCCGAGCCTTGATATCTTCGCTGGAAGAGTCAATAACACCATGAGCGCCTCGCTCAATGCATAAGTGCAACTTTTGGCTAGTAGAGGCCACGGCGATGACCTTGGCTCCGTGAGCTCGCGCAACGTCAATCATTGCTAGGCCAACACCACCGGCCGCCCCAAGAACCACTACCCACTCCTGCGGGCGTATCTGCGTTCGTTTGGTCAGTGAGTACCAAGCTGTTGCATAGCTCTGAGTCATGGTGGCGGCCTGAGCAAAGCTGAGTCGGTCAGGAATGGGAACAATCTGAGAGGGACTCAACACAACCTCGTCGGCAAATCCGCCAAGCCCGATGGATGCAAACACTCTGTCGCCAATACTCAAGCCCTGCACCTGATCGCCGAGTTCAGTAATTTCACCGGCAATCTCAGAGCCAGGGACAAACGGTAACTGCGGACGAATCTGGTATTTGCCTTGCACAAAGAGCGCATCTACATAGTTCAGACCGCTTGCCCAAACGTGAACACGCACCTGAGACGCCGAGCACGGCGGGGTAGGGAGCTGTTCTATAGACAGCGATTCGGGCTCGCCCAACTCTCGGCACATCGCAGCACGCATCTTCACAGCTTAGGCTGTACCCACTCATGAATATTGTGAAAGAACTCGCCCAAAAGGCATTGCAGCACTCGCAGGGTTCAGTCATGTGGCTAGATACATCGGACCGCCCTGCTGCGACTGCTTTGGCTGAGGCTGCTGCCGCCGCCCGCCCCGGCGCGTCAGCAGCGACGGCTGAGCTTGTGATTGTTGGCGGTGGGTTTACTGGCCTATGGGCAGCGCTTCAGGCCAAAGAAGATAACCCGGCTACAGATGTTGTTCTGATTGAGTCTGGCCAAATTGGGGAGCAGGCCTCGAGTAGAAACGGCGGGTTTCTCTCGGCCACTTTGACCCACGGGCTAGCAAACGGAGTAGCTCGATTTCCCCAGCAGATAGAACAAATTGTTCGGATAGGCAATCAGAACCTTTCCGGTCTGCAACGAAGCATTGATCAGTATGGAATAGATGCTCGCCTTGAGATGACGGGCAACTTGATTGTGGCTGCCGCCCCTTGGCAAGTACCCGGCATTGCAGAGTTTGTCGAGCAGCAGCAGAAGTTCGGCGAGCAGGCACATTTGCTTGATGCGGAGCAGGCCCGAGCCGAACTGAACTCGCCCACCTATCTTGCTGCTGCGCAGGTTGACTCAGGCGAGGGGTTAGTCGACCCGGCGCGCTTAGCTTGGGGTCTGGCTGCTGCCTGCACTTCTTTGGGGGTGCGGATCTATGAAAACACCAAAATGGTTGGTCTGCAAAAAAGCGGTTCAGGAGTTGCAGTCTCTACTCAAAGCTCTGAGTTTGGTAGCACCACACTTCAAGCCAAGGCTGTGATTCTTGCAACGGGGGCATTCCAGAGTCCGGTCAAGGCCATCAACCGGCGGGTAGTTCCGGTCTATGACTATGTGCTTGCAACCGAGGCGCTGACTGATCAGCAGTTGGACTCAATTGGTTGGAGGAATCGTCAAGGAGTTGCTGACTCTTCCAACCAGTTCCATTACTACCGACTCACCAAAGACAACCAAATTGTGTGGGGCGGCTACGACGCTGTGTTTTACAACTGGGGCAAAGTCGACCCGCAACGCGATCAGCGCCCAGAGACGCATCAGAAGCTGGCCGAGCATTTCTTTACCACCTTTCCCAGCCTTGAAGGCCTGCAGTTCACTCACCGATGGGGTGGAGTGATTGACACCTCGACAAGGTTTTGTGTGGGGTTCGGTACTGCGCATGATGGCCGAGTTGCCTATGCAGTGGGGTATACAGGTTTAGGGGTTGGTGCCACCAGGTTTGGCGCCAGGGTCTGCTTGGACTTGCTGTATCACCCAGAATCAGAACTGCTCAAGTTGGATCTAGTTCGCAAAAAGATGTTGCCGTTTCCGCCGGAGCCTGTTCGCACCGCAGGAATTCAGTACACCCGGCGCGCAATAGCTCGAGCTGATGACCAAGAAGGTCGCCGTGGCCTGTGGCTTCAGGCCCTTGACGCTTTAGGGCTGGGATTTGATAGCTAAAGCTTGACTAGCTTGTGTAGTGCAGCGAATTGCCCATCACAGCTATCGCTCCGTAACGTCACACTGTTCTGCTCTAGCCAATTTGTTAGTCCCCTCACAGGAGATGCACATGCGTAACCCCAAAGACTTCTTCAAGCCGCTAGCCGCCGGGGCGCCCGAGCCACTTAGAGAGATTCCGTTTCGGCCTTCTCGGATGATTCATTTCTTTCCGCCGCACCTAGAGAAGGTCACGGCCAAACTTCCAGAGATTGCGCCAACAGTGGATGTGTTGCTGGGTAACTTAGAAGATGCAATTCCAATGGATGCCAAGGAAGCGGCCCGTGCAGGACTGGTCAATGTTGCAAAAACAGTGCCTATGGGTGACACGCAGCTTTGGGTCAGGGTAAACAGCTTGGACTCACCATGGGTGCTTGATGACCTTGAGGTACTAGTTGGTGAAGTGGGCGACAAGTTAGACGTCATCATGATTCCAAAGGTGGAAGGGCCTGAGGATATTCACTATGTGGATCGGCTCTTGGCGCAGCTTGAAGCCAAGGCGGGGCTTCAACGGCCACTCATGGTTCACGCTATTTTGGAAACCGCTCGGGGTGTGGCCAACGTAGAAGAGATCTGCTCAGCCTCACCACGTATGCAAGGTTTGTCTCTTGGCCCAGCCGATTTGGCGGCTAACCGACGCATGAAGACCACTCGTGTTGGGGGCGGTCACCCAGGTTATTTAGTTCGTGAAGACCCCCATGCTGATGAGGGCCCTCGTGCCACCTATCAGCAAGACCTATGGCACTACACAATTGCGCGCATGGTTGACGCTTGTGCTGCCAACGGGATACTTCCTTACTACGGGCCATTTGGTGACATCAAAGATGTGCTGGCCTGCGAGGACCAGTTCCGTAACGCTTACTTGCTTGGCTGCGTGGGCGCATGGTCGCTTCATCCAGTGCAGATTGCAATTGCAAAGAGGGTGTTCTCGCCCGAGCCTTCAGAGGTTGATCATGCCCGAGCAGTCATCGAGGCAATGGGGGATGGCACCGGAGCCATCATGTTGGACGGAAAGATGGAAGACGACGCATCAGTGAAGCAATGCCAAGTGGTGATTGAGCTTGCCCGTCAACTCTCTGAGCGTGACCCCGAACTTGCAGACAGCTACGGCTTCTAGTCCCAACCTGCCTAGCCCGTAACTAGCTAGCCCCTAGCCAGCCCTTACCTATGAAACGAGAATTGTTATGAGCGAGTATCGACCACGCCGCAGTGCCCTCTATATGCCGGGCGCAAATGACAAAGCTTTAGAGAAGGCCAAGACCCTTCCAACTGATGCAATCATTTTTGACACTGAGGATTCAGTAGCGCCCGATATGAAGGCGGTTGCTCGAGACAAGGTGGCCGCTGCCGTAGCGAGCGGGCAGTACGGCCAACGAGAGCTGACCATTCGCGTGAACTCAATTGATACCCAATGGCATGCCGACGACATTCGTTCAGCCTGCGCTGCGGCCCCCTCGGGAATCGTGGTACCAAAAATCAACAGTGCTGCAGATGTTGCTTCTGTTGAAGCTTTGATGGAGTCGGCCGGAGCGCCAGACCACACCTCCATCTGGGCCATGCTCGAAACGCCAGCAGCAATTGAAAATGCTCTCGAAATTGCTACGTGTTCAGAGCGGCTCACTGTGCTGATCATGGGTACCAACGATCTTGCCAAAGAGCTGCGGGCTGCATTAGTACCAGGGCGTCAGCCGTTGCTATGGGGCTTAGCTCGCGCTGTGAACGCTGCCCGTTACGCCAACAAAATAATTCTGGACGGCGTGTATAACGAGGTTCGAAACCCAGAGGGGTTTGCACTCGAAGCCGAACAAGGAGCGCAGATGGGCTTTGACGGCAAAACGCTGGTGCATCCAACTCAGGTTGAACCCTGTAACGCGGCTTTTGCTCCGAGCGAGGATGAAGTTGAGTACTCGCGCAGAGTGATACAGGCATTCACCGAAGGTGTTGCTGCGGGTCTTGGCGTGGTGACTGTGGATGGCAAAATGATTGAGAACCTGCATGTAGATAATGCTCGCCGTGCTGTTGCCATGGACGATGCGATTAGAGCGTTGAACGCGCAGTAGTAGTTGGCAGTAAGCGGGTCTTGAACACGAAGTAGACAGCCGGGTGCCGGGCTTTGCTAATTAGCAGGATGGCCTTTACGGCCCGTCCCCGCCGGCCCGCTGACTCGGCAAAATGGGTGACCACGACCCAGGGTTAGCGATCTTGCAGGCAAGGAAACTCTGCACGGCAGGTGTCGGCTAGCGCAGGGTCGATGCTTGCTCGCAACACCTCTTCACCGCTGCCAGCCTCGGCAACCACATTGCCGAGCGGGTCAATAATCGCTGATCGCCCACCAAGCTCAACACCGCACTGCTGCCCAACCCCGTTACATGCAAGCACCCAAGACTGGTTCTCAATGGCCCGGGCCCGCAGCAGCACTTGCCAATGTGTGATTCTTGATTCAGGCCACCCAGAAGCCATCACAAATGCCGTGGCGTGAAGGTCTACGAGCGAACGGAACTGTTCGGGAAACCGCAAGTCATAACAGGTGGCAAGCCCGGTGGAGCCGAGAGGAGAGTCCACCACAACAAACTCGTGGCCAGCAGTGAGAAGCTCTGCCTCGGGGCCGCCAATGCCAAACAGATGACGCTTTCTATAAAGCCCGGCGATCTCACCTGTTGGGGCAATCAATACAGAGGTGTTGTACAGCTTGTGATCTGCAATTTCTGCAAACGAACCCATATGTAGCCAAGTATTTGTGTCAGCAGCCAGGACTCTAAAGCTGTTGACAAGCGGCCCGCTAAGCCCTTGAGCAAGGTCTTTCGAGCCATAAACATCAAACGCTCCCGCCACCCACATCTCTGGCAACACCACCAGGTCGGCCCCAGCGGTTGCCAGTCTGGTGAGTTCAAGGGCTCGCGGAACGCGCTCGGCAGCTGGTTCGGAGGCATCCGAATTGAGTTGCAGCAGCGCAACGTTGACGGCCATAGATGTGACCCTACTGCTAGAAGTGGGGGAGCGGCTCGGCCAAAGCGCTCAGCTCTAGCGAATCCAAGAGGGATCAGGCCCTGTAATTTTTATTCCCTCGACGACTCCGTACTTGGTAAGATACCTAAGTCACCAAACGAAGGCTGATCTTATGCGAGCAGAGAAATTCAAGGTCTCATCTTCGGGTCAAATGAGCCTGCCAGCTGCTGCTCGTCACCGCTGGCAGCTTGATCAGGGGGGACAAGTCGAGGTGCTTGACTTGGGGTTTGGGGTTCTTACAGTTCCTGCTGGGGCAGCCGCAACACTTCTTGATCAGATCCTGCCGGCTGAGGAGCACTATGCCCGAGTCGCAAAAGAAGATGATCCGGACTTAGCCACAGCGTGATCACCATCATCGACGATCACCTCCTGAGAGATTGGATGGCTCGGCCTGACCCTGCGCTTGTCAAAGAACTTGGAACTAGCAGGCTTGCCACAACCAACCTCTGGTACGCGCGTTTGTGCAAAACAGCAGCACGGGCGACGGGTGGATCATTCTTCCGGGGGTGGAGCACCGAAGAGCTGCACGCCCTCACCGCTGGGCTGATAGCGCTGCCCGATGAGGTAGAGGTGGCACCGATGCGGGAACTTGCTTGGCGCATGGGTGAACTCGTTGCCACTCATTCGGGACTCTCAACTTTGGGAGCGGAGGCTGTTGCTGCAGCCACTGAATCAGGTGCGCGAATCCTTGTATCCGCTCGTGATGATGGACCTGGTATCCGGGCTTGTTGCAAATCTCAGGGAGTGAGCTACGAGGCGATTCCTCGCTAGCAGCAGGCTCACAATCCGCTTTGGTTCTGCCAAATCTGGTTTAAGGATTGTGGAGCGGGATTAATCCGTGGACTGCGGCTAGTGCTAGCTCGTACAATCGGCACCTATCTGTGGTGGAAGGAGCAGATGAGTACATCAGCGGGGCACTAGTGGCGCCTTCGAACCGGCGCCAGCTCAGGTGACGTTCACCGCAATGCCCCAAGTCGCTGCCAGCGTCAACCCCGTGCCTTCAACTTGAAGCAGCCCACAACCTCCCCACCTTTTACAGTCCGAACACACACCTGGAGCAACGCCATGAAGATTTTGCACGCAGCCGACCTGCACATCGATAGTCCTCTTGGCGGACTCACCGCCTATGAGGGTGCTCCTGTTGATGAGATTCGCGGGGCTACGCGTCGTGCTACTGAAAATTTGATTCAGGCTGCGCTCCACCAGCAGGTGTCGCTCGTGGTGTTGGCCGGAGATATCTTCGACGGCGACTGGCCCGACTACGGCACAGGCCTATTTTGGAACGACCAACTGGGACGGCTGAACGATGCCAATATTCCGGTAGTGAGCGTGGCTGGCAACCACGATGCTCAGTCGCAGATCAGCCGAAATCTGAAGTTGCCGCCCAACGTCACTCAGCTATCTACTAGCGAGCCGCAAACCGTGACCTTTGATGACTTAGAGGTACAGGTGATTGGTCAGGGCTACGCGACTAGAGATATCAGCGTTGATCTGACTCAGGCCTACCCGGTGGGAGATCCCAATCTGTTCAGCATTGGCCTGCTTCACACCGGGCTCAATGGCCGTCCGGGCCACGCTAATTATGCGCCGGCCTCGATAGAAGCCATGCGCGCCAAGGGGTATCAGTACTGGGCGCTTGGGCACGTCCACACCAGAGAAATTGTGTATGAGGACCCGTGGATTGTGTTTCCGGGCAATATCCAAGGCCGACACGCCAAAGAGACCGGTCCGAAGGGTGCCACACTGATCACCGTCGAGGGCCGTTCGGTGCACAGTGTTGAGCATCTGGTGCTTGACGTGGTCCGCTGGGATCGCTGCGTTATAGATGCCACAGATTGCGCCACGGTCGATGATGTTCGTTCGGCGGTGGCTGAGCGCTTTGGCGCTATTGCAGAGGATGCAGATGGCCGCTTGGCTGCTGTGCGTGTTGAGATCACCGGACCAAGCCCGGCGCATGAGCACCTGTGGGCAGACCGTGCAGGATTCGAAGCCGAGATTCGCTCGCTGGCCAATTCGGGTGGCCGCCTGTGGGTAGAGAAGGTGCAGATTTTAACTAGTCGAGCAATCAATCTGGCCGCGGCCCGGGCAGATGACTCAATTGGGGCGTTGGCCAATCGGATTGATGCCCTGAGCGCTAGCCCGCAAGAGCTAGTCGCCTATGAAGATGCGTTTTTTGCTCTCATTAAAAAGCTTGGCGCCGATGCACGCACACCCGAGGGGGCGCCGTTTGACCCCACCCGGATTGGCAAGGCCGAACAGTTGGCCGAGCAACTCGAGGGCAGCCTTGAACTTGTTGTGTCACTACTTGCCGAGGAGCGAGCATGAGGATCAAGCGTCTAGACCTGACTCGCTTTGGTTCGTTCACTGACATCAGCCTTGACTTGTCGGCACCCGGCACGCATGTGGTGCTGGGCCATAACGAAGCCGGCAAGACCACTGCAATGGCCGCCATCGAACAGCTGCTGTACGGCATCCCGTTCAACACAAACCATGCCTTCTTGCACAAGATGCCCGACCTACGCCTAGGCGCTCTGCTGGCCGAGGATGCGGGCGAGACGCACGAGATTGTGCGCTTAAAAAAGAATATCAACGCGCTTCAAAATGCACAGGGCCAACCCATCGAAGAGGTCGAGTTGGCCAAGCTGCTCTATGGAGTAGCCGAAGAGGTGTTCAAGAGTTTGTTTAGCATCAGCCACGATGAGATTGTGGCTGGCGGCGCAGCGCTGCTCGATAGTGATGGAGAGGTCGGACGGGCGTTGTTTAACGCCAATAGCGGTACCACCGATCTGACTGCAGTGCTGCGTCGACTCACTGATCGCGCCGAGCAACTCTTCAAAAGTGGCGGTTCTGTGCCGCCGTTGAACATGGCCCTCAAGCAGTACAAAGAAGCAACCGCCGCGGTCAAAGACCTGTCGTTAAGCGCCACGAATGTGCTCGAACTTGATCAGCAACTCGCAACTGCTCAAGAAGCGCAAGAGGCGCTGTCGGGGGAGCGTCGCAGCTTGGCCATCAGAAAGGCCTTGTTGCAGCAGACTCATAACGCTCGACCATTTCTTGTGGCCCGGTTTGACGCTCTGGCAGAACAGTCGGAACTGCAGGCCGAGGGCTCTGTGGTTGATGCAGAGGTGCGATCCCAACTCGACCACGCTAAGTCTCTGCATCAAGAAGGCGAATCGGCCCGACGCTCAGCCGAAGCAGCAATCAGTCGCCAAAACGCCAAGCTTACAGATCTACATATCGACTCCGTGTTGCTCGGCCAGCAAGACAAGATTGAAAAGCTCACCATTCAAACTGGTGGTTATGAGCAAAACGAGCAAGACACGCCGGGCCTGAAGGTGGCGGCCGACGCACTTGAACGTGAGCTCAAACAGCTTCGCAAAAAGCTGCCCTCGGGCGCTCCCATAGATAAGAACGCCAAAGTCGTACTCACCGTCGACCAACAAGAACGCATCGGCACTTTGGCGGCCGATCGAGCCACCTTGGACTCCAATCATCATCATGCTGCTCAAGCAGCAGGCGAGGCCGAGCGAATACTCGCCGATCAGCAAGCCCAGCTAGCCAAGCTCGAGCAACCAGCCGATGTTGTAGCAGTGGTCAGCGTCGCGGCACGCATTCGTAAAGCTGGAGACCTTGAGTCCAATGCCATAAAGTTGGCCCGTGAACTCACCGACCTAGAAGCAGCGCTCAGTAGCAACCTTGCTGCTCTTGGACTTTCGGTGGCTAATAATCGGGCAATCGATGCAGTAGCTGTTCCATCACTTGAGGTCATTCGTGGCAGTGGCCGCAGTGCCCAGGCCCGTAGCTCTGCTCTTGGCTCTGTTGAGCAAACCATTGATGAAGGAGCTACCAAACTTGCCAGCGCAGAATCCGAACTAGAGCAACTGTTGCGCAGCGAGCAACCGCCTACCACACAGGATTTAGTTGGTTCTCGAGCCCGACGAGACCAAGGCTGGCAACTGATTCGAGGCGCTTGGCTTGACGGTGATCAAGATAACGCTGCCAGCATGACTTGGAGCGAAGGGCGCCCCCTTCCAGAGGTCTATGAGGCAGCGGTGCTCGATGCCGATGAGGTAGCGGACCGTTTGCGAAGAGAGGCTGAGGCAGTTGAAAAGAGGGCATCACTCGAAGCCCAAATCGCATCACTTCAATCTGAGGCTGCCGCAAGTCAAAACAGCCGACAGGCTCTGCTCACCGAGCAAGAAGCAGCAGCAGCCGAGTGGGCGGCTCTGTGGCAGCCACATGGGGTGACCCCGGCCGAGCCTGCGCAGATGGAATCTTGGCGTGACGAGTTCCAGGACTGCGCCAAGCAGAGCGAACAGGCCAGAAAACTTGATGGCAAGATCGCAGACCTTGACAACACCATGTCTCGTCACCGCGCAGACCTTGTTGCTTCGCTGACTGCCATCGGCGCTACTGCCGATGCGGCGCTGTCACTTCAGGGTCTGCTCGATCACGCCGACCAACTCGCCGTTGACGCAACTGCATCGGCTCAGCAGTTCAACACAGTCACTACTGCAGTCAATGAGACCCAAGCCCAAGCAGTGCGCCACGCTGGGGCACTTGAGGTTTGCAACCGAGCGCTCAAACTGTGGCAGGGGGACTGGGCAAGTGCTGTGCTGGTCGTTGGGTTGCCCCCGACTGCATTGCCCGCTGAGGCCACCGCTGTGCTTGCGGCCTTGGCAGCAATCGAGGCCAAAGGCAAAGACCACGAGGATCTTGTAGTTCGGATCAGCGACATCAAGAAACGCAGCAAGAAGTTTATAGAGGGCGTAACCGCTGTTCGAGGGGCTCTCCTAGTTGATACCGAGCTAGTTGATACCGAGCTAGCTGAGGCCGACTCTGCCACGGCAGTAAAGATGTTGGGCCGCCGGTTGAGCCAGGCAAAGCAAGAGGAAACAAAGCAGAGAGCTACTACCGAAGAACGAGAGATCCAAGAACTAGCCGCCGCCGAGGCAATGCAAAAGGTCGTCCAGGCACAAGCAGCCATTAGCCAACTCGTGGAGTCCGCCGGTGTAGCTAATGAGGCGGCGCTTGTAGCGGCAATCGCCCGAAGCGAAAGTTTAGCGACGCTCGATCAAAAGATTCGCAGCGCAGAAGATACCCTTCGGCAGCAAGCGGGCAAGTCAATTGAGCAGATAAAAACCGATGCAGGTCTGCTTGAAGGTGTAGAGATCGAGCCCGAACTGCAGCAAATCGACACCGAGTTGTTGCAGCTTGACGAGTCGTTGAAGCACAAGCAAATTACTCTTGGCGAGTTACAGAACCAGCGTGCTCAAATTGATTCCTCGGGTGCCGCTGCCGATCAGATGGCTCAGGCCCAACAGAGCTTGGCTGAAGTGGTGGATTATGCCGAGGAGTATGTGCGCACCGTTATGGCCAAGTTGTTACTCGAGGAAGAGGTGGCCCGGTTCCGCGACGATAACCAAGGGCCATTGCTTGAGCGGGCTCGTGAGCTGTTTCGGGACCTCACCCTTGGTCGCTATGTTGGCCTAGATACCGATGCCGACGACAACGGAAGTCCGCTGCTTTTTGCCCGCATGGCCAATGACCGACTCTTAGACGTTGCCTCGCTCAGCACCGGTACCAGAGACCAGTTGTACTTGGCGTTGCGTCTAGCCGCGCTCGAGCATTTTATGGCTCGCCGAGGTCCACTGCCGCTACTACTTGACGACTTGTTTGTGCATTTCGACGACGACCGCACAAAGGCCGGGCTGGTAGTGCTCGACGGTTTGGCCGACACCACGCAGGTGCTGTTGTTTACGCATCACGCGCGGGTAGCCGAGCAGGCAGCTGAGGTGATTGCTACAGACCGCGTGACTATCCATCAGTTATAATTTTGCGGGGCCGACTTCTAGTTTTTTTGCGTCAATCAGAGGATGTGAAATGTTTGCATTGGGTGGTAATGAGTGGTTGATTGTGCTGCTGATTTTCGGCAGTTTAGCTGTCATAGTGTCACTCTTTATTTTGGCATTGCGGGGGAGTACTCAGAGCAGAACCCCTTCGATAACAGCGGTTCGAGTCAGCGGCTCTGCAGCAGATGTGCTGAGAGATCTTCAGCTTGCTGTCGCAGGGTGTCGCAATATTGCAGTTCGTCGTGACACCGCCGATAGCTTGACGGCGCGTTGGCATTTTGTTCCGGTTTGGGCAATTGCCGTTGCTGTGTTGTTCTTTCCGTTCGGGTTGATTGCGCTACTAGCTCGAAAGACCACAGATGGGACTGTGGTGATTGAACAGCAGTCAGATCAGGTGTGCCTGATGAGGATGGGCGGCGAGTTCAGTAAAGACACCATTCGAGCCGTCAACTGGGTCATTGAGTCTCGTTCCTAGTTTGGAGGAGTTAGCGGAGCCAGCAGCTTGCTACTGATTAGCGGGCAGGCCTCCTTGGCCTGATTGATCAGTCTGTTAATGTGTGGGTGGTCCAGGGGCTTACAGGGAGTGATTTGCTATGCCTGAACAGTCCTCGATGCCATCTGCGCAGATCTGCAAGAAGCAGGATTTGCTTCGATATCAGCTTTTCCTTGGCATAGCGGCTGCCTGCCTCTGTCTGGGCACTTCCATCATTATTGATACCAGCGGTGGTGATCCTGGCGACAGGGTTCTGATTTTTGCTGTCCTCGCAGTGCTCGCAGCGGTTGCCCTGTTTGAGTATTCATGGGCGACGATGATCCTGAACAGGTATCAGAAGAGCGAGAAGTTGTTGTTAGTTGACATAGACGTTCAGAAATGTTTGTAAGCGGCAACCCTGTGAGCAATGCAGTGGAGCGGCTCAAGACCGATTGCGCCACCAGCCCTTGCCCCAGACATCGGTAATTCATTATCGAATTGCTGTCTGACTCTGTATAGTCAGCGCTCATGGTGGAGAGGACCAAGCGGAGCGGCAGAGGGTGCTGGTGAAAGCCGCGACCGCAAAAACAAATCTGCAACAGATAGCTGGCGGAGCTCAAATCGTTGTGCGCGACGAGGAGTGGTTAGTCCGGTCGGTGCAGCAAACTCCGGCCGATGGACTGATGGTGACGTGCATCGGTACCTCATGCCTGGTGCGAGACACCGAGGCGACTTTTTTTACCAACCTTGATCAGATTGAGCCGCTGCGCCCGGAAGATACGGTGCTTGTTGCGGATGGGTCACCTAACTTTCGAGGATCCCGGCTCTACCTCGAAGCGGTTATACGCAAAACGCCTGTGGCCGCCACCGAATCCCGCCTGACCGTGGCTAGCGGACAGTTGTTGAATGAACTTCAGTATCAGCGCCGCGCCGCAGCGAAGGCCTTTGAGGGTTTGCGGCCACGATTGTTGATCGCAGATGCAGTGGGACTGGGCAAGACTCTTGAGGTTGGCTTAATTCTGTCTGAATTGATTCGTCGTGGGCGCGGTGAACGCATCTTGGTGGTCACGCCACGCCATATTCTTGAGCAGTTCCAGCACGAGATGTGGACCCGCTTTGCCATACCCCTAGTTCGGCTCGACTCTGAAGGTATTCAGCGTGTCCGCCGTCGCATACCCGCTGGTCGCAACCCGTTTACTCACTACAAGCGGGCCATTATCAGTATCGACACGCTCAAGAACGCTGGCCGTTACCGCCATCACCTTGAAGGCATTCGTTGGGACGCAGTTGTCATCGACGAGTGCCACAACGTGATGAACCGCAGCGCTGCGCGCAACCATTTGGTTCGGGTCCTAGCCCCTCGCACAGATGCGCTACTTATGCTCTCTGCAACACCGCATAATGGCAACCCCGAAAGCTTTGCCGAGCTCATTCGTCTTCTCGACCCAACTGCTATTGCAGATCCAAAATCGCTGAAACCCGAAAACATTGAGCACCTATACGTTCGTCGCCATAAGGGCAATGCAGAGGTTGCAGCCGAGGCCGGACTTAAGTGGGCCGACCGGCTGCCTCCGCAACCAATTGCTGTAACTCCAACAGCAGCCGAAGAAGCAGTGTTTGTGGAACTCTCACAGGTGTGGACGCATCCTGTCGCTGGCACTAAAGCCCCAAGTTCTGGCACCGGCGCAACGCTGTTTTCATGGACTCTCTTTAAAGCGGCGCTCAGTTCTCACCGGGCGTTGGCCGAGACCGTCCGTAACCGCCGCAAAAATCTGCGCGGCTCGAGTGCCTCAGACGAACTGCTCGACCCGGCGAAGCAAGCCGAGGACCAAGCACTTGAGCGCCTCGGCGAGCTTGCCGAACAGGTTGATGACACCCAAGCCGCAAAGCTCAGCAGTCTGATTGCGCAGCTTCAGAGCATCGGTGTTGGTCGCAACAGCAAAACACGTTGCGTGGTGTTCTCTGAGCGCATTGCCACGCTTGATTGGCTAGCCGAGCAGGTGCCCGCAGCACTTGGGCTTGCCAAAGAACAGATTCGGGTACTCCATGGCGGCATGGCCGACCTTCGACAGATGGACGTGATTGAAGAGTTCGGGCTGAGAGAGTCACCCGTTCGGTTGCTCTTTACCGGCGACATGGCATCGGAAGGCGTCAACCTGCACCGTGAATGCAATCATCTGGTGCATTTTGATCTGCCCTGGTCGCTCATCACTATCGAGCAACGCAACGGCCGAATCGACCGCTACGGTCAAGAAAAGCCACCAGATATTCGTGCTCTTATTGTTACCCCGACTGCTGCCGGTGGTGATGTGCGGGTGTTGTCCAAACTTCTTGAGCGTGAAGACACTGCGCATCGAGCGTTTGGCGAGTCGGGTGCACTGCTCGGGCTTTACACCGCTGATGCCGAAGAAGATGCGATTACACAGCTACTCAAAGATGGTATCGACCCCAATGAGGGCATTCCGCAAACACCCACTGGTGCATTCGACCTGCTCACGTTGCTAACCAAAGGCACGGGATCTGCCCCAGTTGAAGAGGCCAAGCTGCCTTCGCTCTTTGATTCAACCTTTGACTTTGTCAATGAGGCACTCGCATTTGTGGCTCAAGACGGCACTGCGTTAGATCTGCGCACCGATGAGTCAGATCCGACGTATTTCTCAATGGCTACGCCACCAGACTTAGCCCGCAGATTGTCTTTCCTGCCGCAGACGTATCTGGCTGAACAAGGACTTACCGAGCGAATCAAGTTGACCTCAAACCGCATAGTTGCCGAGCAGCGCCTAGAAGCCGCTCGTGCTTCAACTGCGTCACAATGGCCCGACGTTGCCTATTTGTCTCCGCTGCATCCGGTGATGGACTGGCTGGTAGACAAACTGTTGGTACAAGTTGGCCGCAACCAAGCCCCGTTACTGCAGGCCAATGTTGATGCACCAACTTTTTGTATGCAAGGAATGTGTTCGAACGGTCAGGGTCGGCCACAGCTTGTTGAGTGGCTAGCAGTCACTCCGCTGGCCGAGGGCACCTACAAAATTGAAGATCTTTTCCAGGTGTTGGCCAAAGCGGGAGTCGGACCAGGAATGGCCAACACCGGCCAAGAGGTCAAGGCCGAGCCGCTGACAGCACAGCTACAGGGTGTGGTTACCGCCACCCGTGAAGAACTCAAGTTGCGGCGTGCTGCTCACGACTCACAAGTAGAAGCGTTACTAGCCGCCCCCGGTCAGAGACTTGAAGACTGGGTAAAGAAGTCCAATCAGCTTGCGTTCCAGCTTGATGAAACCCGCCGCACCCAGCGCGAGCGTCAAGTAGGAGAGGTCCGCAAGGACACCGAACGGCTTATCGAATCGTTACGCACCACCGGCGATTCTATGATTCGAGTCTTGGCGGTTCTTCTGCCTAACGGTTGGGGGCCTGATGTTTGACAGCATCACAAATCGCGCCGAGTTCTTCTCGGATCACTATTTGAACGCACGCCTTAGCGCCGACTTAGGCGGCCTGCGCGCTGCGTGGGTGACTGCCGAGGGCAAAGGCGAACCCACCGCACGTTCTGGGCTTCGGACTGCCACCAAAGACTTTTTTCCGGCTCGAGCTGCAGCTGTCGAAGCAGCTAAAGGTGCGAACAGCGCAGCCGGTAAAGCCCGCAGAGCAGAAGCCACGCGTGCGCTGAACGATGTGGTGTTAGCAGCGCTCGGGTTTGCCCAAACTCCAGCCGAGGGCCGTCAGACGCTCGAACTGCCACGTGCTGGGGGTACCGACTCGCTCACCGCGCAGGTTGCCGCTTCGGTAGAAACCGCCACCGGATTGCTGCTTGTTGCAGTGGACTGCGGCATGGCAACCGATGTAGACGAATTGTTTGATGCCACCCCGTTTGCAGACGCTCCAACCTTGGGGGTTTCAGGTACAAGCGATGGTGGGTCGGCCGATGCCGGGCTTTTGCTTGAGCCATTGCTGCGAGACTCGGGCAAGCATGCGGTGTTTACTGCAGCCGATGCTCCCGGCGAGTTCTTCTCACTTGATGACGCCCCACGGTTTGTTCTGCTGTGCGCAGGCACCGTTCTGTTACTCGCTGAGCGCTCAAAGTGGGCCGAGGGGCGGTTCTTAGCAGTAGATCTTGATGCCGCAATTGAGCGTGCCGATGCTAAAGCCAGCGGAGAGATCGAGACCATAGCAGCTCTGTTTTCGGCTGATGCTCTGACCCCAGGCCGCCTTGGTGGGCAGGACTCAATCTCGGTACTCGATCAGTTGTCCGAGGCCTCACAGAAACACGCCATCGGGGTGTCTAAAGAACTGCGTGACGGTATGCGTCAGAGCGTAGAAATACTCGCTAACGAGGTTATTCAGCAGCGCCTTACTGACTCGATCAAGAGCCATGGTGAACGCTTCGCCGGAGACAAAGTTGATCCACGGCAGCTCACAACTGAGTGCCTGCGCTATTTGTACCGACTCATTGTGCTGCTCTACGCCGAGTCTCGTCCCGAGTTGGGTGTGCTGCCCACCTCGGACGCCGCCTATATGTCTGGCTACAGCTTGGACCGCCTGCGTGAGCTGTTACTGGTTGATCTGACCGATGATCATGCCCAAACCGGTAGTCATTTTAGAGATTCGCTTGAACTGCTGTTTGGGCTAGTCAATGAGGGCCACCACGCCGAGTATGTTCATCCCAATTTCTTGTTTACCGATTCTCAACAAGAGGTTTCAAGCGAGGACTACTTAGAGTTCCCAGGCCTTGACGCCACCATCTTTGATCCCGCATCAACCCCGCTGCTCAATAAAGTTGTTTTGCGTAACGCTGCATTGCAAAAGGTGTTGCACCTACTCATGGTCTCGCCTGGTCGGCATCGCTCCGATCAGGCGGGTTTCATCTCGTACGCCGAGTTAGGTATTAACCAACTCGGAGCCGTTTACGAGGGCTTGATGGCGTACACCGGGTTCTTCGCCAACGACGACCTGTTCGAGGTCGCCAAGGGCGGCGACGCGAAGGACGGCACGTGGATGGTCCCGGTCACCGACGCGGGCGACTACCCAGCCGAGGTGTTCGTCA